>LWDU01033381.1_pt1 | contig 37620 bp, 27 predicted proteins | sample 727161 | NCBI WGS metagenome assembly LWDU01 (sample SAMN04566230, study PRJNA314399) | hydrothermal vent metagenome | isolation source: deep sea hydrothermal plume seawater | place: Mexico: Gulf of California, Guaymas Basin | collected 2004-07-11
ACAATGCCGTGGAACTCATCGTAAACGACAGCACCCTGACCGGTGAAATCCAACAACACCTCGGTGGCGGACGCGTACGATGCGTTGCCCTGGGCAGCACGGACGGGATGGTGCGGGGGCAGGATTGTGTCGATACCGGTTCCCCGGTTTCTGTTCCTGTCGGAAATAACACGCTGGGACGCGTTTTTAATCTTCTCGGTGAGCCGGTTGACGGCCGTGGCCCTGTCGAAGCGGATGAAATTCGGTCGATTCACCAGGATCCACCCAACATCACGGATCTCTCTACCAGCACCGAGTTGTTCGAGACCGGTATCAAGGTGATTGACCTGCTGACACCGTTTGTGCGGGGTGGCAAGGCCGGTCTGTTCGGTGGAGCGGGGCTCGGCAAGACAGTGATCCTGACCGAGCTGATTGCTCGAATCGCTGGCGGTGATGGCAACTCGGTGTTTGCCGGGGTCGGGGAACGAACCCGCGAGGGAACGGACCTCTGGCTGGAAATGCAGGCGACAAAGATCGGGAAAGACGGGGCAAGCGTAATTGACACGACGTGCATGGTCTTCGGCCAGATGAACGAGCCGCCCGGCGCGAGGCTGCGAGTCGCCCTTTCAGCACTCACGATAGCCGAGTACTTCCGCGATCATTCCGAAGGAGCTGACACGCTGTTGTTTGTCGACAATATCTTTCGCTTCTCGCAAGCCGGAAGTGAAGTATCCGCACTGCTTGGTCGTATGCCATCCGCTGTGGGATACCAACCGACTCTGGCTACCGAAATGGGTGCTTTGCAAGAACGTATTGCCTCGACAAACAAAGGTGCTATTACCTCGGTCCAAGCGGTTTATGTTCCGGCTGATGATCCAACCGACCCGGCCCCAGCAACTGCGTTCGGTAACCTCGATGCATTTCTGTACCTAGAACGTTCTATCTCCGCCAAGGGAATTTACCCCGCTGTGGATCCGTTGGCATCGTCGAGCCGTATTCTCGACCCGCAATATGTTGGCGATCGACACTATGGCATTGCACGAAACGTCCAAACCATCCTGCAACGATATCGCGAACTTCAAGATATTATCGCTATTTTGGGTGTTGATGAACTAAGCGAAGAAGACAAGCAAGTCGTCCATCGCGCTCGTCGTTTAGAACGATTCTTGTCGCAACCATTCCTCGTCGCCGAAGTGTTCACCGGAAAACCTGGTGAAATCACGCCACTTGAAGATACCTTGCGTAGCTTCGAAGAAATCTGTGCAGGCAAATGGGATCACTTACCAGAATCTGCATTTATGTATGTGGGTAGCGTCGATCAAGCTGAAGAACAAGCCAAGAAAATAGCTCAAGGTTAATTCATGACACTTCATTGTATTGTTGTTACGCCGGAAGAAACCGCATTTGAAACGGATGTGGACTCGATTGTCATTCCTCTTTTTGATGGTGAAAAAGGGGTAATGACTGACCATGCGCCCATGATCGGACGACTGGGAAATGGAGCACTCACACTTACCAACGGCGGAACTAGTGAAAGTCACTATGTCGAAGGCGGTTTTATTCAAGTCCTCGATAACGTCGTTTCGATTTTGACAAACCGAGTCGGCGCGATCGAAGATCTTAATAAAGACGATCTTGAAGGCAACCTGCGTGACGCGCTCGCTATGCCCGGAAACTCAGTTGAAGAATTGGATCAACGTGAACAAGTTGTCAATGCAGTTCGCTCTCAATTACGTGTGCTCAACCGATCGTAAATCATCGTGGCATCGATAATTTAATCGAACCGGATTGCTTCCGTTGAGGACCAAGGCTTAATTAGCCATCGGAATGCAATCCGCTATGAGATCAAAATCCAGTCACTGGAAAACACTCCTCTGGATGCTGATGCCGACGTTGGCGATTGTGTTTTTGTTTGTCCCGCTCATGGTGCAGGATGAAGTTCCCGTCTTTAGAGACGCTGGACATTTCTATTACCCCACCCTGCATTTTGAACATCAACAGTGGCAACAAGGTCAGGTGCCCTTGTGGAATCCACAAGATGAACTTGGGCGTCCATTTGCAGCAGACGCAAGTGCGGGAGTGTTTTATCCCGGCAAACTCATTTTCATGCTCCCGTTTGCCTTTTCGACTTGTCTCGTTCTGTACACCGCCTTGCATCTGCTTGTAGCCGCATACACAACTTTCCGCGTTGCCCGTTATCTCAAAGCAACGGCGCTGGCAAGTATCATCGCCGCGTTATCATTTTCCCTGGGCGGAGCAGTTCTGTCACAACATGCAAACATCATCTTCTTAGTGTCTGCAGCATGGTTGCCACTTGGGCTACTCTATGGTCTACAGCTAATTCGCAATGAAAACCGATCACGCGCCTGCGTCTTGCTATCCATTTGCCTCGCCTTAATGCTACTCGGCGGCGACCCGCAAGCCGTGGTGCACCTGATCATCGTGCTGCTTGTGTGCTGGTTCATTCTGCCCCGTTATTCACCACAGGCAACAACTCCCGAAGCTCCATCGCGACTACCGCTAAAAACGCTGCTGGCGACCCTGTCGTGCGTCGCCGTCATCACTACAGCGTTAACCGCTATTCAACTTTTACCTACCCTTGAATGGTCGCAGCGCAGTGAGCGTAATATGCGGTCATCGTCGCAAACTGTTTTCCAATGGGCTGGGGATCGTCTCAAAAACAACGATTTTGAGAACGAAATCGTTGCTCCAAAAACAACCAACCGCGACCATAGCCAACGAGTTTACAAGTTTTCCCTGCCACCTTGGCAACTCGCTGAACTCGCATTACCCAACGTGAGCGGGAAGCTCTATCCGCAACGCAATCATTGGACATTTTTACTTCCTGACAGTCAATCAATTTGGTTCCCAACAATTTACCAAGGCATCATCCCGTTGATATTGGCAATATCCGTAATGACTCTCCGCCGTCGTAAAGATACGATCGCTGCCATGTTGTCGTGGGTGCTGATGCTTACTTTATTTGCTGCGCTGGGAACATTCTCATTGGGATGGATCTGGAATCAAATCGCTCCCACAACAAACATCGCCCCAACGAATTTTAGTTTGTATTGGCTCATCACCAACACCATCCCCGAATACATCGATTTCCGCTATCCCGCAAAGTGGTTTGTGCTGACAAGTTTGATGTTGGCCTTATTGGCCAGTCGCGGCTGGGACCAGTTTATCCAACGACTACCCCAGCTACGGCAACATCTTTTCCTAAAACTGTTGATCCTCGGTACAGTTTTTGCGCTGATCGGTATCCTCTGCATTCCACTCTCTAACTGGATTGCCGCCAAATTATCAGGCAGCCTTGCGGATCAGTTTTTAGGACCCGTTTCTTCGTCAGGAGCTCTGCGCAATCTGTTCACCGCGCCGCTACACGCATTGATCGCAAGCATTGTAATTTTCGCCATTTGCATCTGGGGAATCTATGGCCGTTGGCAGAAATATACTTGGGCCCCAATCCTAATTCCACTGCTCATTGTATTGGATCTATTAATCGCCAATCATTGGATCATCGTTAGTGCCCCGGCAAGCCATTGGCAAACAGAGTCCGCAGTCCAACGCATCACTTCCAACAGCACACCTCTGGAACCTATTCAAATCTATCGGGCCCGTACGCACCGTTGGTATCCACCGGCGTTTGCTGAGACTTCATCTCCACAGCGTCTGGCCGAGGCACTCGACTGGGATCGGCAAACACTGCGCACACGACTGCATTTACTATCGCCTTATCAACTACTCGATACCAATGCCAGTCTATCAAGTGCTGATTATGAATCGATGCTACGCGTCATGCGAATTCATGGACTTCGGCGCGCCGATGGAATCGCTGAACCTGACCTACGCGGCTTAGCATTGCTTGGCGCGGACTACTTTATTGCACCTAAATCGCTTAATCTGCACGACGACGAACAAGGTTCCCCTTCGCCGAGTTGGCCGATCGCAACGGATGCCCACCTGATCGAACTCAGCTCTGCCTACCCCGCTGCTTGGGTAACCCACGACTGGGAAGTCGCTCAACCGGTTACCACGCATAGTTTTCGTGAATTGGATGCACTGAGTGAGCACGTTTTTTATCCAAACAATAGCTTTCGCAATTTTACCAACTGGAGCTTTTGGGAAACCTCACGACCTCGTGAACCGACGCACCCAGAATTAACTGCTGCACCAGTCAAGATCATTCAACGTACAGTTGGTTACCTACAACTCGAAACATACCTCTCTGCTCCCGGATTATTGATTATCAACCAAGGATATGCCCCTGGTTGGAAAGCAAAGGTCTGGAATCTAGAAAACACGTTGCCGCAAATTCATGAAGTGCATCGCGGGAATCGCGTGATGCAAGCAATTTGGCTTGAGTCGGGTAATCACACTGTTGAGTTAATCTACCAACCGGCATCATTCTTGCTCGGTCTGCTGATAAGTGCTGTGGCTTGGACCACATTAACCATCTTGTTCGTTAAACAAGCCATTAAATTTCGAAGGCTGAATCTTCCGTAACTGCGTCTGAAGCGTCTGCTTTCATCTTCAAGTTGGGCGTCTCAATGGTTACGGTTGTATGAGCGCCGATGCTGCGAGTCAACCAAACGCTGGCTCCGACGACACTATCGTGACCGATCGTCGTCTCACCCCCAAGGATTGTCGCCGATGCATATACAACAACGTTGTCTTCAATCGTCGGATGACGTTTCATACTACGAATAATATTCCCGTCCGCATCGATTGGGAAACTCAGGGCGCCGAGTGTCACGCCTTGATAAATCTTGACATGACTTCCGATTACCGTTGTCTCACCAATAACCACGCCGGTACCATGATCAATAAAAAACGACGGCCCAATTGTAGCGCCAGGATGAATATCAATGCCAGTTTCTTTGTGCGACCATTCGGACATCATCCTAGGAATAAATGGTACATTAGCGCGATATAATTCGTGAGCGATTCGATGCACAGTTATGGCTTCCAGTCCGGGATAGCAAAATATCACTTCATCGTGACTCTTGCAGGCCGGATCACCAGCATAGGCTGCATTGACATCCGTGGCTAACATCCGCCGTAGATCTGGGATCTTGCCCAACAACTCCAAAGTGATCTGTTGTGCCTGGTCCTTATACTGTTTCCAATCTCCTTTGGATTCGTTGACAACATCTTCGTGCTGCAACGCTCGCGCAATTTGTATCGACAACCGCTCAAATACCTGATCAATCAAGTCACCAACATAGAATTTAACGTTTTCAAACGTTAAGCCTTCACGTCGACGGTAGCCCGGAAAAAGTATCTCGCGAAAATCGTTGATGATAGAAGTAATTTCATCATATTGCGGCAGCGGGGTATGACCTAAGTGGTTTATCGTACCCACATCTTGGTAGGTTTGGACAATTTGCTCGGTTAGAGCAGGCAGTGTTTTTTTGTTTTCGGCGGAAGACATAACGTACTCTTTTTTGCACAATGGAAGGAAACAGATTCTATTCTGTGGTGAAATTCCGTCTAGCATATCGATAGACGGCCAACATCAAGGTTGGCTTGCTCTGGTTAGCGACAACAACAGAGGCAGTCGCTGATACTGTGATACGCGAGGAATTTCATGTGTTCCATTTCCGAAAAGTCAGTTACAAGGCCTTATACCATATTAGATTCTACTTAATGAGTGTCAAGGCATTAGGGCTACGAACCCTCGAAGCAGAAAGAAATCGACTCTACAATCTAAACAATCGTTGCTTTCGGAACGGCTAAGCTAGCAGGCGGCTTCCTTGGCTAATAGAATCGCATCATGCAATTGGATTTCCCCTTCATACAAACTTCGCCCAATAATCGCTCCGTCTAATCCCGCAGCTGCAAGCTCGCGAACATCCTCAAGCGTAGTCACACCACCGGACGCAATCACCGGAATCTCCGTCGCCTGTTTCATCTCTCGCATCGCATCAATATTTGCGCCTTGCATCATTCCATCGCGAGCGATGTCCGTATAAATAATCGCTGCGACTGGCTCATCAACAAAACATTGTGCCAAACTAACCGCACTCGTTTCGCTAGTTTCCAGCCAACCATCCGTAGCAACCATCCCTGATCTAGCGTCAATTCCTAAGGCTAATTGGTAAGGGTACTTCCGTACCATTTCGCAAAACCAAGCGGGTTCCTTCAGCGCCTTCGTACCCACAATTAACCGAGTTAATCCTAATCCCAATAATAATTCAATCGTGGACTCTTCACGAACACCTCCACCGAGTTGACAGGGAATAGACAAAGCCTCTGTAATGCCGCGAACCGCTGCTTGGTTAGTCCATGCCCCATCGCGAGCGCCGTCTAAATCGACCAAGTGCAAATACTCAGCACCCTGCTCTACCCATTGCTGAGCCATCGCAGTCGGGTTTTCTCCAAACACGGTCTCCTGTGCATAGTCGCCTTGTTTAAGACGCACGCAATTGCCGCCACGCAAATCAATTGCTGGCCAAATTTCCATTATATTTTATTCCCAATTCTGTAGTCTAAATGACTATTCTATATTTCAGAAAAATTCTGTAGCAACTGAAGGCCTGCTCGTTGACTCTTCTCCGGATGAAACTGAGTTGCGAATAAATTGTCACGCCAAATGCCTGCACAAAATGTACCGTCATAATCGCTCGTTACCGAAATGACACTGGGGTCGCTTGGCACAACGTAGTAGGAATGCACAAAATAGAAATACGTGTTGTTATCAATACCCTTTAGAATTGGCGCGGCGTGCTCAATGTTCACTTGATTCCAGCCCATGTGTGGAACCTTGAATTCCGCTGCAATCTCAAATCGTCGCACCTCTCCGGCAATGATTCCTAGACCTTCGTACTCGCCGCCCTCATAACTCACATCGAACAATAATTGCAGCCCGATGCAAATCCCTAAAAACGGCTTTCCACTGTCTATCAAGTCGTGTATTGGCGATACCAAATCTCGATTACGCAATTCCTTAATCGCATCTTCAAACGCACCCACACCCGGCAAGACAACCTTGTCCGCTTGCTGCAATACTGTGGCATCACTGGTGATCACCGCCTCAGCGCCAAATGACTCAAAGGCCTTTTGCACACTGCGCAAATTCCCCATCTGATAGTCAATAATTGCAATCATAACGTCTGCACAACCTCTGGGAGTCATTTTCGAAAACCTTATTATAAACACTCACTCCATATCCGATAACCCACAACGCCGCGCTCACTTTTTGATGGGATTGCAACAAGGGATTGCAATTGTTACCATTTTGGCGACACCATTTACTCTACCCCTCTGTTTTTATGCAACACCCATTCATAAATCGCTATTGCAAACCCGCTTTGGTTGTCGCGGTTTGTCTAATCTCGTGGGGTTGCCAGTCCGGACCAATTGGACCCGACGGTAAATTCGCTTGGAATCAAAGTCAACAGCAAGCAACAGACAACGCCAACGAATCCGATCAAAATCGGCAGGTCAACCAACTCAACAACGATAATGAATCGCTACACGCTCAACTAGCTCAAGCCCGACAACAATACAGAGTCACTGCGCAAGAGTTGGAATTGATTAAATCAGAATTAAAGCAAGCGACTGACAAGCTCGCAAATCAACTAAATCCTGCCCAACCCGCCAACCTTGCGCCCCCAGCAGTTGAAGATGCGATACCAGTACCATCCGCCACGAATGCACAATCACTGCCTCTCGTAGATATTCAAGGAACTACCACCGGTCGAGATGGCAACACCGTTCGCATCGAAGTTGCTACGACAGACATCTTTTCACCAGACGGAATTACAGTCAGTTCAGCCGGTCAAACATTGCTCGATCAAATCGCCAGTGCTATCACTACCAATTACAGCAAACAAATAATTACCATTGAAGCCCATGCCTATCAAGGCGATACCCCAACGGAACATCACGACCTAGCGGCTCGTCAAGCAATCGCCATTTATCAATACATGCAAACGCAACGGCTGTTGCCCGAAAATCAATTCATCGTCATGTCACGCGGCAGCAGCGCGCCGCGTTACTCCACTGCTACGGAACAAGGTCGGCGGGGAAATAGTCGCCTTGAATTCATCGTATCTCCGAAACCCTTTTGATACGTATAGTCTCCGTTCTCCTATCCACAACATCTCCTTTCCGCGATATCACAATGTTCTCCTGGAACCAATGCTGGATTATCTCATTAATCGGCCTCTTTGCTGGAGCGGCGGTTAATTGGGGAATTTACAATCTAGCTTGGACTAGAAAACCAATTAGCCCATGGGGTAAGCAGCCACAGACAATCTCCAAACGACCGTGGCTAGCGAGGATCCCTGTCATCGGTTGGTGGAGCCTACGTTCAGAAGCGACTCTGCATGGAAACAATTTCTGGTTGCGACCCGCTTGCATTGAACTCGGTACAGCTGCGATCTTTGCCTTCTTTTATTACCATCAGACTGAGTTGATGGAGTCGCCATCCAACTTGTTATGGCTACAGCTTGTCCCCCACTTAATTCTCGTCGTTCTTCTTATCACGGCTACATTCATTGATCTCGATGAGCGTTTAATCCCAGATACGATTACCGTCACCGGAACCCTCATAGCACTCGGCATCGCTGCAATTCTTCCTGAATCTCGATTGATCGATCTAGGGAACTCATTCGAAATCGCATTTCTCAACCCGTCAACTCCCGCAGTTTCACAAACCGATCTCAAGTCCCCAGCCGCATTGATATGGGCCAGTGGTTGCTTGCTCTTTTGGGGATTTGCGATTGTCCCCAAAATCGCCACTGCCCGCTATGGTCTGTCTAAAGGTATGCAAGTCATGTTGGCCAGTATGATTCGGCCTGCTCGCAAATCACGAAACCCGGATACGCCACGCAAACGCGAGCCTTTTACGGTTACGCTAGTTGTCGCTGTAAGTATGGTCGTTGGTCTCCTTGGCATCCTTCTGTGCTGGTGGAACGGCGGCGTCCACTGGGCAAGCCTTAACCATGCCATCTGGGGAATGACCGGCGGGCTGTTAGTTGTATGGGGGGTTCGGGTCGTAGCCAAATTTGCGCTGCAACGAGAGGCGATGGGGTTTGGTGACGTCACTCTTCTCGCAATGATAGGCGCGTTTCTGGGATGGCAAGCAGCATTGCTAACGTTTGTTTTAGCGCCTTTCGCTGGGCTCCTCCTCACCGTCGCTCAATTTATCAGCACTCGTAAATCTGACCTAGCATTTGGTCCCTACCTGAGCCTCTCGGCCATCATTGTCATTCTCGGTTGGCCAATCATTTGGCCACAATACGCCCGTGACACAATCTTCATTCATGGGTCCGCACTGCCAATCGTCTTACTAATTGGGTTGGCCGCCATGTGGGCGTTACTATTTGTTTGGCAACAGATCAAAAGTTCAGCCGCTAACTAGCGGACAGCGTCGCAATAATCTCAGCGGCAACTTCTTCTGCGTCGAGTGACTCCGTGTCGACGGAAAAATCAGCGACTGCGGCGTATATATCTCGCCGCCGCTCCATCAGTTCACTAACTTCATCATGCAGGTCATGTGTTGTTAACTGTGGGCGCTGAGACTGTGTTTGCAAGTCCTCGGTAAGCCGCTCACACACAGAATCCACACTCGCCTGTAACCACACGATCTGGCCTTGATCCCGAATCGCCGCTCGATTTTCACTACGCAGGACTGCTCCACCTCCTAGGGCAACAACCTGGTTATCACCTAACGCTATCTCAGTTACCACCGCGGATTCTCGCTCTCGAAAACCTTCTTCCGTTTCAGTAGCAAAGATTTCCGTAATCGTCATCCCTGCGGCTCGCACAATCAATGCATCGGAATCAACACATTTGAGTCCCAGCGTCGCGGCGATTTTTCGAGCGACTGTCGATTTCCCAGTCGCTCGGTAACCAATCAGAAAGACATTCATCTGGCAAACCTATTTGTTGGGTCGATGTTTAGCAGCACCGATCGTTTTACGCAAAGTATCACGCATCACATCTGTAGGTGCTTCTTCGCCAGTAAAGAACTTGAACTGCAACTCAGCTTGTTTCACAAACATCTCCACACCGCTTACGGTTTTACAGCCATGTTCACGAGCAGTTTTTAGCAGCAATGTTTGTTCAGGATTATAGATGGTATCAAAGACGATCATACGGCGGTTCATACCGGATTCTTCAAATGGTGTTTCGTTAACCTCCGGATGCATTCCTCCCGGTGTGCAATTAATCAACACATCAGGACTCGCTTGATGCCGTTCTTCCCATTCGATCGATTCGCATTTAAGCTCGGAAGCCAAACCCATTGACTTTTCGTAGGTGCGGGACGTAATTTGCAGTTCGGCCCCGCGATCGACGACGCCCATCGCGATCGCTCGAGCAACACCGCCGGCCCCCAAGATCAATACACGTTTTCCATCTAGCCATTTTGTGGCCGGATCCTCATTAGCACCTTTGGCCAAACTCAACATCGCGGCCTTTAGATCCGTGTTATACCCATTCACACTCTTACCATCAAACACAACCGTATTCACCGCTCCAATTTTCCGCGCTCCACGTGCGGTTTTAGTCAACATTGCCATCACATTTTCTTTGTGTGGAATGGTAACACTTAATCCGCGGATTCCCAATTGGGGAGCTTCTCGAATAAACTGCTCGAGGTAATCACTCGGAACGCGTAACGGCACATACACTCGATTCATTCCCATCGCCAAAAAAGCAGCGTTGTGAATAATCGGGCTCATGCTGTGCCCCACTGGGTCCGCAATCACGCCGTAGACCTCGGTATCTGCGTTAATCGATTCATACCGATACGTGTCAGTCATTTGTTGAAAACTAAGCTGTCCTGGTGCTAATTGACGCTCGTGATGAAAAGTGCCATAGGTAAACGGTGAACCGAACTTACCTGCTAGGATTCGGGACGCGGCGCCAATATCCCCCATACAAATGCCAATCGTCGGAATGGTGGTCGACTCGAGCAAGTGCAACATGCGTGTTACATCATTGGGGCAATTAGCTAAACATGCGATTTTAACGATGTCCGCATCTTTGACGGCGAGACGCGCATGGATAGCGGCTAGGTCCTGCGGTGTCTCATCAAAATCGTGCAAGCTAATAATTCGCTTTGTCGCGCCGTAACGAGGAACTTGGTCGGCAATATCTTCTTCCAAGTCAATATAATCAGCGCCTGCAACAATCGCCGCACGCAATAGCATAACCCGATTCTCTTCTGTTCCTTCCCACTTCCCACCGTCTTGCTGGCGCCGACAGGTCATCACAACTGGCGAGGGGCGATCCTTAAGTAGCCGTTGCAATGTGACATTACGACGAATATAATCTAAACGAATTTCAACGAGCCGCGCACCCTGTTCCACCAAATGGCGATGCTCAGCGATCACTTGCTTGTGTCGCCCACGGCCAATGCTAACGCATATAACGGAAGATATTTCAACATCCGTCTCTGTCACAATGAACACCTCATAATTTTCTCCTACAATCGCATCTCTATTATATCTGACCATCCACAGGTTATAACGCAACAATCAGACTCTATTTTACTTACATTCGGCCGTTCTGAAGTCATTAATCGAGTCAATTTCAGTGTTACATACCTGTTATATGAAAGCGACTGCGGGCGATTCCGATTACGATCATATTTCTTAAGTGATTACCTGCCATAAATGTTTTCATCAATATTAAAACACCGCGATAACAGATTCTAAATGCCTGTCCGCTGGAATCGCTTGTCCAATTCATCTTGAGTGAAAACTAAACTTGTCGGCCGCCCATGGGGACAATGATGTGAATCTTGACATAACGCACGCCACTCTAATAGTGATTCGATTTCATCAGGCGTCAACGAGTCACCCGCTTTGACCGCACCTTTACAGGACATCATGTGCATCAGTTCGTCCAGCAAATCGCGTTTATCGAGTTGATCACCATCGACGATCATAATTTCTATAACGCTACGTAACAATTCCTCGATCCGGACTCGACGCAACATGGCTGGATAACTTGATACTAAAACTGTATCACCACCAAACGCTTCGACTTCGAGGCCTAACTGTCGTAGTTGATCTTGCTGCTCGAGCACCATTGCACACTCGGCAGCCGCCAAGGTCACAGGTTCCGGCACCAACAATCGCTGAATCTCCAACTCACCCGCTAACACCTTTTTGCGAATTTGTTCATACAATATTCGCTCATGCAATGCGTGTTGGTCGATGACTAGCATCCCGCGTTCATCTTCGGTAATAATATATCGATTCTGTATTTGAATCCCCCAACTTGAATGCCCAGCGGAGTCGAAATCAGCTGGGCTTTCCGGCGATTCAACAGACACTGGAAATGGATCTGTTGGCTGCTCGCTCACGGTTGAGGATGTAATATTTGCCGGATCTAACGCCTGACGAAAACTGTCAGGCATCTGTGGTGAGCGATCGCCAATTCCCCATGCGTCGCTCGATGCCGGCGCAGCTTTAAAATCAAACTGTTGGTTGGTTTCCGACGAAACGGTTTGTTCTTCATCTTGCCCAGTATCACGTACCCGCGCCGTTAAGTCTGTCGCTAAAAATTTATTGCGAATCGTACTTAGCACTTGGCTATACATCTTGCGACTATCTTGAAATCGAACCTCTAATTTGGTGGGGTGCACATTAACGTCCACCATTTCCGCCGGCATGTCCATTTTCAGGAATGCAATCGGGAAGCGACCGTGAATCAACAACCCGCGATACGATTCACCGAGCGCATGTTGTAGGGAACGATCGCGAATATGTCTACCGTTAAGAAACAGGAATTGCATACGAGTGTGAGAACGAAAGAAAGTCGGGTCGGCAACATAACCTGAAATAACGACGTCATCGATTTCGCTTTCCACCCAAATCAACCCTTGAGCTAAATCTCTGCCAAAGAAATGGGCGAGCCGATCCTTCCAATTATCAACCACGGGTAAATCATGCATGAGCCGATCATTATGCTTAATACTAAAATGTACGTCACAATAGGCCAAAGCAATCCGCGTGAAAGCTTCCGTAATATGCCCCATTTCTGTTTGTACGGTCTTGAGATACTTACGCCGCACTGGAGTGTTGTAAAAGAGGTTGCGGACCTCTACCAACGTTCCCGTGGGACATCCCGTTGGTCGCAATTCTGAACGTTGACCACCGTTGATTTCAAGGATATTTCCCACTTCCTCTTCGGCCGTCCGACTGCGCAACGTCATTTGACTCACTTCTGAAATGGAAGCTAACGCTTCACCACGGAAACCTAAAGTCCGCACAGAGAACAGATCGTCCGCGGACCGAATTTTACTAGTGGCGTGACTGGCAATCGCCAATTCCATTTGGTCTGCCGCAATTCCGTGTCCGTTGTCAACAACGCGTATCAAATGACTGCCACCCTCTTCAATCGTGATATCGACACGAGTTGCTCCGGCATCCACCGCGTTCTCGATCAGTTCTTTTACAGCACTCGCGGGCCGTTCGATCACTTCCCCAGCGGCAATCTTATTGATAATGCTCGTTGAAAGCTGCTCTATCCGAGGCATAACATATCCCATCCGTTGGATTCAAAACTAAACTTGGCTTCTATAAATCAAATTCTTTGAGTTTGCGGTATACCGTTCGTGCTCCGATTCCCAAAATCCGAGCAGCCTCCTCACGATTACCGTCGGTCAACTTCAAAGTCTCTTGATAAGCCCAGCGCTCAATATTAGACAACGACTGACCAATCAGCTCTGAAGGACCCGAGGTAACTGGCATCTCCATATCCTCATTGGAAACAAAATCAGGTGGTAAATCATCTCCGTTTAAAATACCATCGGTGTCCAATACTACCATGCTCTCAATTGTATTTTTCAATTGACGGATATTTCCTGGCCAAGCATGCGCATATAACTTTCGCATCACTTCAGCTGAAATAGACTCTACCGGTTTGGCGTGCCGGTCACAAAATTGCTTGCGAAAATGGTCAACCAGCGGCACAATGTCATCACGTCGTTCACGAAGCGCCGGTAATTCGATCGTGACAACATTTAATCGGTAATACAAATCATTGCGAAATTCGTTGTTTGCCACCGCTTCCTCTAACATCCGATTTGTGGCGGATATGACCCGCACATTGACTTCCTGTGGTTTATGGTCGCCGACTCTAGTGATTTGATGCTCTTCTAAAACTCGCAACAACTTAGTTTGAGTGGCCAAGGGCATATCACCGATTTCATCTAAGAACAACGTGCCGCCGTCTGCATACTCAAATGCTCCGATGCGATCGGCGTGAGCGTCTGTAAATGCACCCTTGGCATGACCAAACAGTTCGCTTTCAACAAGGTTTTCTGCGACCGCTGCGCAATTCAATGGTACTAAACGTTTACCTTTGCGAGGACTATTTTGGTGAATTGCTTGAGCAATTAGCTCTTTACCTGTTCCGCTTTCGCCGGTTATCAAAACAGTCGCATCGGTCGGCGCAATCCGCTTCAAGCGATCAATAACAGCCTGCATCTTGTCGCTGCAATATATAATTCCGTCAAAGCCAAATTTCTCATCTAAGCGTTGTTTCAGCTCAGCATTTTGGCGCCGTAAACCGACGGATTGGATAGCCCGTGCTGTAATTGCTCGCAACCGTTTGGGCGTAATTGGCTTCTCTAAGAAGTTGTAAGCCCCAGATTGCATTGCCTCAACGGCTAACGGGACCGATGCATGTCCCGTCACCATGATGATTTCTGCATCCGGCAACAGTTGCTTGGTCTGCTCCAAAATAGCCATTCCATCCACATCATTCATCATTAGATCCGTGATGACAATGTCATAATTATTCTGTTGAATCATCTTAAGGCCGTCTGGGCCCGAGGTGGCAACGCTGACTGAGTAGTCTTCCGTCTCTAGACTCTCCGTCATGGCTGTAGCCAAAGGCGGATCGTTATCGACCACCAGTATCCGAAAGTCACTGTTGGTCAATTCGCTGACTTCGAATGTTTCAGTTTTTTCATGCGGTGTTGTCACGATTTTGCCCTCACTCACTCTTCAAGTCTAGCTGGAGTAGGAAATTCTAGTGTAAACTTGGTGCCGTGTCCCTCTTCACTTTCAACTCCGATACGACCGCCATGAGCGCTTACCACTTTACGAGCCATTGGCAGGCCTAGTCCAGACCCCGCAGGTTTTGTGGTGTAAAACGCCGTAAACATATTTAACGCAGTGTCTTCACTCATACCACATCCCGTATCAATCAAATCCATAGCGATCCCATTTGGAGATATATGAGTCCGAACCGTTAACTCACCACCATCGGCCATCGATTCCAATGCATTCTTGATTAAGTTCGCCAACGCAGCTTGCAATGTTTCGGAATCCATCCGCATTGCCGGTAATTCGGAATCCAAGTACCGTACGATTTCAACGTTTTGTGATTGTGCTTGTACCTCATACATATCGAGTACTGTCGTTATCTGCTTGTTCAATGAACCAACGGACAACTCCAAATCCCGCAGCTTGGCAAATTTCAAAAAATCATTTAACAAACGTTCCAAGCGAACACATTGATCATGAACTGTCTGAATTTTTGTCCAAACACGACGTTCCCGAGGCGATTCCGCGTCGACCAGTTCCTCTTCGACTAACTCCATATTCATTCGAATAACCGAAAGTGGGTTTTTGATTTCGTGCGCCAATGAACCGGCAATTTGCGCAAGTTCCGCATACTGCAATTGCAACTGCTGGGTGCGTTCTTGCCAAATTTCCAGTTCACGATCTGCCATAAATCATCATTCACTTAAATAAGTGATTATCTCTCAAATTATTTTATCAATCCACATTCAAAACTAAGCATAAAGAACACCAAACCAACCATTGTTGTAGTTTACCTCAAAGTGCTTCTTTCAGCGCCCATTTTCAAAGCACATACATAAAAACCGACAGCTGAAGTGATCCAGCTATCGGCTTTTTATGAAATAAATGTGGATCGAAATTAATCGCGACTACGGCGACGTCCACGACGGTTACCTCCGCCGCCATCTCCGCCATCTCGGCGGTCATCTCGGTCACCACCGCGATCATCTCGGTCGCCACTGCGGTCATCTCGATCTCCACGGCGATCATTACTATCGCTACTGCGATCATCGCGATCTCCACGGCGGTCATCTCGATCTCCACGGCGATCATTACTATCGCTACTGCGGTCATCTCGATCACCACGGCGATCATTGCTATCGCTACGGCGGTCATCTCGATCACCACGGCGATCATTACTATCGCTACTGCGGTCATCTCGATCACCACGGCGATCATTGCTATCGCTACTGCGGTCATCCCGATCGCCTCGACGATCATCACGTCGACCACGTTCGCGGCCACCGCTACGTCTGTCACCACCACCGCCACCACCGCCACCACGGCGATCACCACCTCGGTCACGTCCGCCACCACGGCGATCACCGCCACGTTCGCGTCCGCCGCTGCGTCGGTCACCATCTGAACCTTTGTTGTCACCGGACGATTCTTGGCCGCCCCAGTCATCCTCTTCGCCCAACTCTTCGAGAGCCGCGCGACGACTTAACTTAACACGGTCATGATCATCGACGCCAATACACTTAACTTTCATCGTGTCGCCTTCGCTGACGAGCTTCGATACATCAGAAATAAATTCTGTTGAAAGTTCACTGACGTGGCAGAGGCCATCGCGACCAGGCAAGACTTCGACAAATACGCCGAAGTCCTTGATGCTCGAAACTGTACCGTCGTAAATTTTTCCGACCTGAACAGTAGCAGTATAGCTTTCAACCAGTCGCATGGCTTCATCAGCCCATTCTGCGTTGGTGGAAGCAACTGTTACATTACCTTCATCATCAACTTCGATGACTGTCCCAGTGGATTCCTGAATGTGGCGAATATTTTTACCGCCAGGTCCAATCAGAGCACCAATTTTGTCTGGGTTGATCTTTGTACGCATTAGACGTGGAGCGTACTCTGACGTTTCCGTACGTGGGCTATCAATAGCTAGAATCATGTTTTTCATGATTTCAATACGAGCAACACGTGCTTGGGCCAGAGCATCACGAATAATCTGTTCGCTGATACCGTCGATTTTCAGGTCAAGCTGAATACCGGTAATACCATTTTGCGTACCAGCAACTTTGAAGTCCATGTCGCCATAATGGTCTTCATCACCTTGGATATCGGTTAACAGAATATTCTCATCACCTTCTTGAACCAAACCGATGGAAATACCAGCTACAGGATTTGAAATTGGTACACCCGCTGCCATCAAACCCAATGTTGTACCACAAATCGTTGCTTGGCTTGAAGAACCATTAGATTCCGTGATATCAGAAATCACACGAATTGTGTAAGGGAAGTCATCTGGATCCGGCAGGACTGGCTTGATACTTCGTTCAGCCAACATTCCATGACCAATATCTCGACGACTTGGACCGCGGTTGGGCTTCGCTTCGCCGACACTGTATCCAGGAAAGTTGTAATCGAGCATGAATTTCTTCGAGTAGTTCTCGGTCAATCCATCAACTCGTTGTTCATCTTTACCAGTGCCTAGTACGACAGTGATCAAAGCTTGTGTTTCACCCCGTTGGAATACAGCGGATCCGTGAACGCGTGGCATGACATCAACATAAGATTCAATGTTACGCAGTTCATCTTTTTTTCGTCCATCTGGGCGAGTACCACTGATAATCAACGCACGCACAACTGCTGATTTCAGTTGACCGAGAGCTTCTTGTAAATCAGATCCACAAATCGCATCTTCTGCTTCCGCATCTGGAATCATTTCTTCAACAATGCGTTCTTTCAATGCCGACACAGCCTCTTTACTAGCAAGCTTGCCAGGAGTCAGTTGCGCTGTTTTGAAATCTTCGAAGTACTTGTCTTTAACAGTATCAAACAACCCATCATCTTCTTTGACGAGGAATTCTTGTTTTACTACTGTGCACTGATCAACAAGTTCATTTTGTAGTTCACAGATTTCCTTGATGCTTTTGTGAGCAAAAAGAATTGCATCCACCATTTCATCTTCTGGCATTTCCCGAGCGAAACCTTCAATCATCAAGATTTCTTCAGCACTTCCAGAAACGATCATGTCGAGATCGCTTTCTTCAAGCTGCTCAATGTTTGGGAAAACGATCAATTCACCTTCGATACGACCAACGCGTACTGAAGCAATCTGACCTTGGAACGGCAATGGGGAAATTAACAACCCAGTAGCAATTCCGTTCATGGCCAACACATCAGCATCATTTAAGCCATCGCTCGCAACGACTGTAGATTGGCACATTACTTCTCTGTCGTATCCCTTAGGGAACAACGGACGAATGGGACGATCTGTCAAACGAGAAGTCAACGTTTCTTTAGTGGAAGGTCGCCCTTCGCGTTTAATAAAGCCACCTGGGAATTTCCCTGCTGCAGCTGTTCGTTCTCGATAATCACACATCAACTGAAAGAAATCTAAGCCGGGTCGTCCCGAGCCTGATGAAATTGCACTTAGTACAACTGTTTCTCCGTATTGTGCGATAATACAAGCATCTGCCTGTTTGGCGATAAAGCCGGTTTCAAACGAGAGAATCTCGCTTCCAATTTTTCGTTCTACTCTTACCTTAGTCATTCCTATTTCTTCTTTCTTCTGCCTACACAAAAATATAGTTTTCTATCTGTCTATCTTTCCTACATCTCAACAAGTCATCGTTCGCTTGCACAAAGAATGCACAACTGCGGGAATAATAATGACGTTACATTACAAAAAAGTTGAACCTCAACATTGAAATATGTACTGCTCTGGCGAAAAGTAGATTCTGCAAAGAACCCAGTGGCCAAGCGAGCAATGAATTTATTTTCGAATGCCAAGTTTACCAATAATATCAAGATAACGTTGTGGATCTAACCGTCTGAGGAAGTCCAACAAGCGTCGGCGATTACTAACCATTGCTAGTAAACCGCGGCGGCAAGCATGATCCTTCTTGTGACCTCGCATGTGCTCAGTCAAATTATTGATGCGTGTGGTGAGAATTGCAATTTGTACTTCTGGTGACCCTGTGTCATCGGAAGACGTTTGAAACTCATTAATTAATTCCTGCTTGCGCTCTTTTGTAATTGTCATCTTTTTTCCTTGCTATCACTCTACAAAACTCATTTAGTGAGCATAGCGTGCAATGCTTCGCACCAGTTTTACCCGAGAATCTGTAACGTCAACCGCTAGCGCCGTACAGGCAAGCCAACAAATGCGTCTCAGATTGCTTTCGAAATAATCCAGTACGAAAAGACTTGATACTTGTATATTAGACCCAATACTATTATGGACCTGTAATCCGTTGAGTGTAGCAGTAGCTTCGGGATTTGCAAGTGCTGAAAGATGCCGCAAATGCTGATTATTTCCGCGTCAACTCAGTACCAAACATCGGCAAAAACTATGTCAACGGTATTTCACTACTAAGCAAGATGCTCTTTTGCACATCGAGGTCGTGTTGATAGGAAAATGGAAATTCCCAGCGATCTTGTAAAACAGCTGCCATTTCCATGAAATCACCGTCATAACGTCCTGTTGAGCTCGGTAAATCAACAAACTGCGACCCTTTTTCAAACCCGCCCCGCGCCTTTTCAAGTGTTAATTCCAGCTTCGGTGTCTCCAACGGTCGCAAAATAATTGTCCCTTCACTGCCAACCACTACAAACTGCCGCCGCCGGAAACCGTCGACTTCCAGCACAGCCGACCGAATGGTTGCAGTCATCTGCGGATAATCAAACACAGCCAACATATTATCCGCCAATTTATCTTTACTACTGTACGTCTTCCTCACGAACGGAGTCACTCGATCCGGAGTGCCAAAAGCAACATGTAGTTCATCAATCAGATGACAACCCAGTTCGAACATCGTACCTCCGGCATACCGCGCCAACTGCTGACGTGTAGCGTCATTCACCTTTTTACTCATCACTCCATCAACTTCAAAAATGTCACCCAACAGTCCTTCCTCAACCGCCTTAAAAATAAACTTGAAGCCAGGATTATATCGATACATATATCCCATTTGCACCAAGCATTTATTTTGTTTTGCGGTAGCCATCAGTTTTTGGAACCGCGGGTAGCTTGACCCAGCCGGCTTATCCAAGTGAATATGCTTGTTGGCAGCGACACAAGCCTGCCCGGCCGCGAGTAAATCTTTGACTTCCGTTTCGACGCACACTAATTTTAAACCCGACACATTTAACAACTCGTCTTGCGTCATCCGCGGTACATTTTTGTAGGCCGCCGTATCTTTTATCTGGTTCCAGCGTTCGTTATCCGGCTCGACAACTCCGACAACGTCATACAATTTGGGATATTTGCGAAGTGTGCCAATCTTACCACTCGCGTGTGCATGCTTTGTCCCGATTTGACCGACTTGCACGAGAGGTCCATCTTCTAGGGACTGCGCCACCCCACACATTCCTAGGCCGCCTAATACCGTCATCGTATTTAAAAACTCACGACGATTGTTCATCATTATTCTCCTCATACCGAATCGACATTCCTACAAGCCCCACATACCTTCGCTCGGTCACGAACAGCGTAAATACGCTAACCGGCAATTTAATATCCAACTGCAATTCCATCTTTGCGAGGTTCTGTAGCTCCTCGCAAGACGCCATTTTCATGATCAATTAATATTCCTTGGTACCCACCAAACCCTCCGACACTGCGGCGGACAACATGCCCACGTTTTTCTAATTCCTTGATAACAGCGTCGTCGATCCCTGTTTCCACTTCCACCACTCCGACGCCCTTCGCCGCTTCACCCCGAGGTGTTGCGCTGCCCACGTGTCGCACACGAGCTAAGTCGCCGGCTTGTTGCACATTCATTTTAAAATCGAGCATATTCACTAGAACTTGCACGTGTCCCTGCGGCTGCATGTCACCTCCCATAACGCCATAACAAAACATCGGCTTGCCTTTACGCGTCACCATAGCTGGAATAATTGTGTGGAAAGGACGTTTATGAGGATCTAATCGATTCGCATGTTCTTCGTCTAATGAGAACAACGCCCCTCGATTTTGTATTGCAAAACCTAATTTCGGTGGAGTCATTTTCGAACCGAAGCCGTAGTAATTACTCTGTATAAATGAGCAGCAATTTCGATCTTTATCGACGACTGTAATATAAACTGTGTCCCCCTGCTGTAATTTAGGGTCGCCGGCAGGAACATTGGGATTTGCTTGCTGCATGTCCAAAAGCGTTCCCCGCTGCTGCGCATACTTCTTGGATATCATTTCCGCGACCGGTACCGATACTACATCCAAATCTGCATAGAATTTTGCTCGATCCGCAAATGCCAGTTTTTTGGCTTCCGTAAACAAATGCAGCCAATCGGCACTGCCCGCTCCCATCGATGACACATCATAAGGCTCGATCAGGTTAAGCATTTGCAGAGCAGCAATTCCCTGACCGTTAGGGGGTAATTCCCAAACGTCATAGCCGCGGTAGTTTGTAGAAACCGGATCAATCCAATCCGCTCGATGATCATCGAAGTCTTTTAACGAAAACAGCCCACCAACTTCGTCGCTATACCGCACTAGTTCCTGAGCAATCGTGCCGCGATAAAACACATCTGCACCCTGTTCGGCAATCAGTTGATACGAGTCTGCTAGGGCTGGCAAGCGAAACACTTCACCAAACTTGGGTGCCCGCTTTCGATTAACGAGATACGTTGTTGCGGAACCTGGGTCTTTCCGCAGATCCCCTTCAGCACTTTCCCAATAATGACTGATGACTTGAGTTACGGGAAAACCTTCCCGAGCAGTCGCAATTGCTGGCAACAGTAGCTGCTTTAATGTACGGCTACCAAATCGCTGCTGCAATGCATGCCATCCACTAACACAACCAGGTACCGACCAGGGGAGAGGGCCTTTGATAGGAATTTCTTTTAATTCACGCTCTGCATATAATGATCTCGTTGCCTTATAAGGACTACGTCCACTGGCGTTAAGTCCATACAATTTTTGCGTCGCGTTGTCCCAATAGATACAAAACAAATCGCCGCCAATACCATTACTCATCGGTTCAACCACGCCCAACATCGCGTTTACTGCGATCGCCGCATCTGCCGCATTTCCGCCAGATTTCAAGACATCTAAGCCTGTTTGAGCAGCCAGTGGATGGCTGGTTGCCACCATACCGTGTAACGCCACCGCTACGCTCTGACTTTGATTACTGGGGCGAACCGGTCGGTCATAGCCGGCTTGCTGTGTTTCATCCGCAGCTTGTAATTCCAGCGAAGGCTCAGTCATGGCGAGTACGATAAATAGTGCGGAAAGTAATTTGAGAATTCTCATTCAAGATATAATTATCCATTGAGTTTTTCAAAGGCAGGTAAACACTTAGCTTACCAAAAAACGCCGTAGCGTTGGGGTACGCTACCATTTGTATTTTCGCTTGATTTTCACTATTGAATTTGACAATTGACCCCCTCGTAACGAACAATAGGTATAGTAAAACAGGCTCTTCTGATTGCTTTGCTCCCTAACCTTCCATTCCCCGTTTGCTGCCAAGATTCCACAACGTGAATTCGGACTCTCAACTCGTTCTATCCGCTCAACAAGGTGACTCTGCCGCTTTTGGTGACCTAGTCAGTCGTTATCAGCAACCACTGCTGCGGGCTATGCTGCCTGTCACTGAGAATCACGAAGAAGCGCAAGATGTCGTCCAAGAAGCGTTCATTCAAGCTTATAGAAACTTGGGCTCTTTCCGAGGTGATTCGGCGTTCTTCACTTGGATCTATCGAATCGCATTCAACCTCGCCAAAGCCCGCCATCGAAAACAACGGCCACTGAGTATCGACACAACTTCCTTGTCGCTGCCTGGAGAAGAACTATCTGCGGAGCAAATTTTTGAGAGTGCCGAATTTCGCATCATCTTGCGAGCAGCCATTGCTGAACTATCCACGGACCACCAGCACGTGATTATTCTGCGAGAACTTGAAGAACTCGATTACGATAAGATCGCTCAACGACTCGAATTGTCCGTCGGAACGGTTCGCAGTCGACTGCATCGTGCTCGCGCACAACTCAGGGAACTGCTGCAACAATGGTTGTAAATCCATCCAAACCGATTTTGCAACTCACCATTCCATGTTGACTCGTGACATAAACAGTGCCGCCGCGTCGAGCAACCGCAGCATCATATATTTTTCGTACTTGGCGAGGTAAATTGCTGTGCCCCGTGCTCGCCACAGCGACCTGCGGATTGGACCAATTTGCCATTTGTAACGGCAGACTATGCTGGCTTCCATGATGCGGTAACATCAAAATTCCAAACCCCCCTTGCTCTCGATCAATTAAGCGCTGTACCCCCTGCTCTTCAATATCACCTGGCAACAATACCCGCTGGTTACCAATCTGAAGCTTCAATACTAAACTCGCTTCATTATCACTAACGTGACGTTCGCCTCGCTGTGGTGACAGCACAGAAATATCACCCGCCAACCCGATCGACCATTGATCGCCAACTGTAATCGCCTGTACGTCTATTTGGTACCGCTTTAGTTCGGCCCATAATGCTCCCACCGCGACTGTGTTAGCCGCTTGTCGGAGTTGCCGTTGCATGCGGGGAGTCGTCCGAACAATCGAAATGCGAAACCGCTCGGCAAGATATTTTATAGCGTTAAAATGATCCAAATCAGCGTGGGAGACATATATACCGCTGAGCCGGCTATGCCCTCGTTGCCACAACACATCCGCAATCAAGCGACCTGCATAGTTAGACCTCGTTAAACTTCCAGCGTCGTACAGCCACACTTCTCCATTGGGATATTCAAGCAAAACCGAGGTACCGTGCCCCACGGCAATAAAGTGTAATCCCAAATGTTCTTGTTCAATCCCCTCAGAAGTGAATCCAACTCGTTGTGGACACCAAACAATGCTCAGCACCACAAATAGTGTAACTATGACATACCCGATTTTCTGTAACCGAGGCTTACGCGTCCATAACGCTGCACCGCCTAGCATCAAATAAAAACTAATGACCCACCAGCGGGTCGGCCCTGCGGCCCACCAATACCCTATCTCGGCTTGAGCAGTCGCGGTTACGATCCAATCCAATAGATCAATAGACCCTTGGCACAACCATCCCAGTGCGGATCCAACGAGCGGAACTGGCGCAAGCAATGCGAGCAGTAATGTCAACACAAACGAAGTGATGATCGGTACCGCTAAAATGACATTCAGAGCAATCCCAACGACGCTGATGATATGGAATCCATGTACGACCAATGCAATGCACACCAACCACATCGCAATCGTATAAACAAACGATACAGTGACTGCCTTGACAAACCCAAACACGCAACGAACGGGCCACGGCTGCGACCGTAATATGAATCGCATCAGTGAATTATCGTCGACATGCCGCAGCGTGCTTTGTCGTAGCAGCGCGCGACAACCAAACAATGCCGCTGTCGCTAAAAACGACAGTTGAGTTCCAATTTGAAACAACGACGAGGGATTGTAGGCGAGGATAATGATGCCAGCCAGCGCTAAAGTATTCGCGGGAATTACCACTCGATACGATAAGCTACAAATACAAAATGTAGAAACCAATATCGATGCACGCACCACTGGCGGTCTAGCGCCCGTTAAAACGGCATACACCCAGATAGCCAATAAAGTTGTTATCAAAATCGTGCTTCGCCATCGCGGAAAAAACCGCAGCGGAAAAGTTAGTACCAATGCCAGCATGCCAACATGTAACCCTGAAATGGCGAATAAATGAATTGTGCCCGTGCACATAAACATCTGCATTCGTTGAGCTGGTATTTGACTTCGCTCACCCAACAATATTGCACCGGCGACTGCACGGCTATCTGCGTCCAACCGGCGTTCTAGGTTACCTAGCATCCATTGCCGTGTTGAATCGAACACGCCTCGGACCGAATATGTTGCATTCGCATGTTGTAGTGCAATCGCACTTGGGGTGTCGCAATGTGCCTGAAAACAACGCCGCGTATCCCAATAAAATTCGGCAGCATCCCACCCTCCGGGATTCATGCCGTTTTGATAACGATGATAGCGACCAAACACAATCACTTCGGCTCCACGTTGAAATTCATTGCGAAAACGAACAGCTTCCTCAGCGTGTGCAATCTTGCAGTAGACCATTCCTCGACCACTTGTCTTGACCCAGGCAAATCGGCCATTCACCAACTGGCGGACTCGATTTATACGGAACCAAAACTGCATCCTCGGTTCGGAGGTGCCAGCTGAAAGCACATCCTGCTCAGTCGCCGGCACGTACTGGGCAGCACTCAGCAACGAGCCCTCGACCGCTAATGACACACCATGAGGCGGCAACTGACCTGAAAACTCATCGGGCGGAACAATCCACCAGTCGAAATGATGTAACAATGCAAAGACAACGCATATAAAAGTCGCCGTGCACACTTTCCGTAACCACGGTGAAAATCCAATAATCGAAGCCGTACTACAAACAACAACGACGACCCAATAAGTTGCAGCGGACTGCGGAACATAGCGATCCATAACGATACCGAGAATTGCAGACGCTAAGACACCAATTAATGGACAAACGTCGCGTTTCAAAACATTCAAGGAGCTCATCAATTCACCTCTTAAACCAATTAGCTTTTACTCCATTACAACCTCACCCCTGACAAACGCCTGACACACCCGAGATACCTATCGAGAGACTTACAACACCACACATTATTCGCTTTCGTAGTTCCCATCCTGCAAACGGCAGACGGTTCGCTTTGATTCATAAACACGCTATATTAAAGCAGTGCTTCAATACCTGTATTTACTACCGAGAATTCCGACGATGACATTGAAATTCACTGCTCTAAGTCTGACGTGTTTATGGACACTCGTTACTGTCACGGCACTTGCCCACAAGCCAGTCGATAACGCTGCAGCCAAGATCAAACGCATCACTAATCACTTAAAAAGGAAATCATCCTTGCACATTGCTCAATACCCATCTGCCGATCGCGATACAACCACAGATGATTATCATGGCACAACCGTAGCAGATCCTTATCGTTGGCTCGAAGATACGGATGCAGAAAATACGAAACAGTGGATCACCGCCCAAAACAAAGTGACTTTTGATTACCTGGAACAAATACCAACTCGACAACCACTAGTGCAGCGACTCACAAAACTATGGAATTACGAACGCTTTGGAAGACCTTTGCACCGCGGAGATAATTATTTCTTTTCTCACAACAACGGCCTACAAAACCAAAGCATCCTCTACGTCACTGCTTCATTGGATGTTGAGCCTCAAGTCCTGATCGACCCAAATCAATGGTCTGCTGAAGGGACCGAAGCTTTGGCTACGTGGTCCCCGAGTCCCGATGGAAAACAACTTGCATACGCCGTCGCCAGTGCGGGATCAGACTGGCGGGAATGGTTTGTGATCGACGTCACAACCGGTAAGAAACATTCTGACCATATCCAATGGTCGAAGTTCTCCGGCGTGTCGTGGGCCAAGGACAATTCCGGTTTCTACTACTCTGCCTACGACAAACCAGCAGAAGGTGCAGAGTTTACCGGAACCAATTATTATCAGAAACTGTTTTTTCATAAACTCGGGGAATCACAGGATCAAGACAAACTGATATACCAGCGCAGTGACGAAAAGGAATGGGGCTTCGGTGGATACGTTACCGAAGATGGAAATTACTTGATCATCTCCGTTTGGAAAGGCACGCTACGCAAAAACCAAGTTTTCTATCTTGATTTAAACAACGGCAATAATAACATCGTGGAATTGATCAGTGGATTTGATGCCGATTATAGCTTTGTCGGTAACGACGGGTCGACATTTTGGTTCATAACGGATCTCGATGCCCCACGTAAACGTCTTATTAAGATAGATGTTACAAATCCTGACCGACAACATTGGGCCAATGTCATCGATCAAGCCCAACATACCTTAGAATCCGTATCGAATGTTGGGCAGCGCTTTATCGTTCAGTATCTTGAACATGCCCAGAATCGCGTTTATGTATACAGCGAAACTGGCGACATGCAGCGGGAGATCAAATTGCCGGATGTCGGTTCAACCGGTGGCTTTGGAGGTCAACGGGTAGATACAGATACCTTCTACACGTTCACTAACTTTGTTACGCCGTCAACCATCTACCGCTATGATATCGCTTCGGGACAATCTTCCGTTTACCGGCAACCTCAAGTTGATTTTGATCCTAACGATTACGAAACGAAGCAACATTTCGTAACAAGCAATGATGGAACGAAAGTGCCCGTGTTCGTAACCTCGAAACGCAACCTGAAACGTGATGGTTTGCACCCCACGATCCTCTATGGGTACGGTGGCTTTGATATTGCACTTACACCGAGCTTCAGCGTATCGAACCTCGTTTGGATGGAGATGGGCGGAGTCTATGTGGTTGCGAATTTACGCGGTGGCGGTGAATACGGTAGCGACTGGCACGAATCTGGGATGCTCGACAATAAACAAAACGTGTTCGATGACTTTATTTCCTGCGCCCAGTGGCTAATCGACCAAAAGATCACCAGCTCGTCCAACTTGGCAATTCGCGGTGGCAGCAATGGCGGCTTGCTCGTAGGCGCTTGCATGACACAAAGACCAGAACTGTTCGGTGCAGCGTTGCCTGCGGTCGGAGTGATGGATATGCTGCGGTATCACAAATTCACCATCGGTTGGGCCTGGGTCAGCGAATATGGAAGTTCCGATGATAAGCAACAATTTCAAAACCTCATCAAATACTCACCTCTGCACAACCTCACGGAAAAGACTCGCTACCCAGCAACCATGGTAACCACCGCCGATCACGACGATCGAGTGGTCCCTGGACACAGTTTTAAATTTGCGGCTCAACTACAGCACGCTCATCGTGGACAAGAACCTGTACTGATTCGTATCGAGTCAAGTGCAGGTCACGGTGCAGGTACGCCGACGACCAAACGAATCCAAGCGGCCGCGGACATGTGGGCGTTTCTGACTCAAGCTCTTAAACACAAACATTGGAAACTGGAATCTTCAAAATGATGAAACTCGGTCTTATCAACTCCGCTTGGGTACAAGCCGATAAAGACGTCGCTTATGGCCTGCAACAGACAAAAGACATCGGCTTTGATTGCGTTGACATTTTCATTGACCCGCTCGATGCCAGCGTCGAAGAACGCCGTTTTATAAAAGATGAATGCGATCGGCTCGAGTTACCTATCCCATCAATTTGCTGCGTCGCTGTCGGGTTGATTGATTTCAATCCCAGCGTCCAGCGATTTCATGTGGGCCGCGTAAAACAATACCTAGATCTCGTCAGCGAATACGAAGCCAATAACCTGCTTCTCGTGCTTGGTGAATATATTTGGCAACAAGAAGTAATTCCCCCTGCAGAACAATGGGCGTTGGCCGTACAGCATTGTCGTACACTTGGCGATTATGCCCAAAACCTCGGAATTCAAATCGCCCTGGAACTGGAACCTTTCAAACTTTCGTTGCTCAACAACGTCGACAACATGGTGCGTTTCATTGACGACTGCGACCATGAATGTGTTAAAGCAAACATCGATATCTCACATCTTGTGCTAGCCGGTGATTCTGCCCAAGAGATGCTGCGTTTGAAAGACAAGGCGATCCATGTGCATATCTCTGATTGCGATGGCATAGTTCATGGCGATCTCCCTCCGGGCCGTGGTGTTGTGGAATTCCCACCGTATCTGGCAGCATTGCGGGAGCTTGATATTCCGGGAACTGTATCTATTGAACTGGAGTACTCGCCGGAACCTGATCAAATCGTACAGTGGGTGACCGAGGCCTATCAGGCGACAGCTCAACTGATGGCGGATGCGGGCCTGCGCGCTCCGCACAACTAAAGGACAGGGCCAACATGAACCAATCTGCGATACAAACCGCCCATTTACCTGAATTGCCTCAAGACTTGTCACGGCCGATTGGCTGCATTGGTTCGGGGTTTATCATGGCCGATTGTCATCTGCCGGCCTATCGCCAAGCGGGGTTCAATCCAGTCGCCATTGCCTCACGCACTCCGGCGAATGCAGCGGCAGTTGCCGACCGCCACAACCTCACGGCCTATGACTCGTATCTGTCGATGCTCAGTGATGCAGATATCCAAGTCGTTGATGTTGCCGTGCCTCCCGACATGCAACTGGCTGTCATCCGCGACATCGTACAACATAATCATAAGATCAAAGGAATCTTAGCGCAAAAACCGCTAGGTGTGGATTACCAACAAGCTTGCGAAATCGTTGACCTCTGTGCTCAAGCCGATATCGTATTGAGCGTTAATCAAAACATGCGATATGACCAAAGTGTACGAACATGCAAACACCTACTCAGCGAGGGACTGCTCGGTGAGCCAGTGTTTGCGAGTATTGATATGCGGGCGATTCCTCACTGGATGCCGTGGCAAGAACCATTGGGCTGGGTAACTCTTCGTATCATGTCGATTCACCACTTGGATACCATGCGATATTGGCTCGGTGACCCCCAGCGGGTTTTCTGTAGTGTCCGACCCGATCCACGGACAACGTTTAAACACGATGACGGAATCTGTTTGTATATTCTTGAATACGAGTCAGGGGCTCGAGCCAGTTGTTGGGATGACGTCTGGACAGGACCAGCTCGTGAAGGTGCTGCTGCTGACATCGGTATAAACTGGCGACTCGAAGGTACCCAAGGCACTGCCAAAGGAACGATCGGTTGGCCCGAGTATCCCACACCGACACCTAGCACGCTTGATTACACCACCATCACAACGGGCGATCAGTGGCTCCAGCCACGCTGGGACAAAGTCTGGTTTCCCGATGCATTCGTAGGCACAATGGCGCAACTACTTGTTGCACTTGAAACCAATACAGAACCCTCCATCAGTGCGCAAGACAATCTAAAAACCATGGCCCTAGTGGAAGCTTGCTATCTCTCGGCAGCCGAACACCGCGCAGTCGAAATCAACGAAATTGTGGGGACATAACCCAACGTGGCCCTAATTCGTGACTGCGTCTTCAATTTGATGCACGAACAACTCGTCGTGACCCAGCGGGCCATAGGTACTACTGGTAACAAACACGATATAATCGTCCGTTTCCAATATTCCGTGCTCGCGACCCCACTCTTCAATCGCCGATCTCAGCGCCGCTCCACCGTCCAAGGGCATACCGATCACTGGGATGATGCCCCAAAACAAACACAACTGTCGTAAAGTCTGAGCATCACCGCTGACACCCACGGTAGGTATGAAATCGCGTTGTTTGGCTTTGATGCGTGCAGTGTTTCCAGTTCGAGTGGCTACGACTACTAGCTTCGCATCAAGTCGATCCGCTATTCGAGCTGCGCCGAAAACAACCGCCGACGTCACCCGCTGAACACCTTCGGCCATCCTAGGTGCCCCGCTCCCGACGCTTTGCTCCAATGTCGCTTCGGTATTAACCATAATACGATTCATCATCTTTACGGATTCAACAGAGAACCCGCCAATCGCAGTTTCACCGGACAGCATACAAGCGTCCGCTCCGTCCAAAATCGCATTTGCCACGTCCGAAGCTTCTGCTCGAGTGGGTCGCGATGAATTATGCATGCTATCTAACATCTGAGTCGCGACGATTACGGGCCGCGAATACTCTTGGCATTTGCGAATAATGTGTTTTTGTACCATCGGAGTTTCAGCAACATCGATCTCAACACCTAAATCACCACGCGCAACCATAACTCCGTCTGACGCGAGTATGATTTCATCAAGCCGTTCTAATGCTTCTCGCTTTTCAATTTTTGCAATAATCATCGCTTGCGACGAGTGCGAGCGTACGAGTTTTTTAAGGTCTACGATTTCTTCTGGAGAGCGTACAAAACTCAAGCTTATAAAATCTACGCCTAACTCGGCCGCCCAATGGGCGTTATCAAAATCGTCTTCGGTCATAGCCGGTACGCTCAAGTCCACGCCAGGAAGATTCACGCCTTGGCGACTGCGGATTGTGCCGCCCTCAATAACCTGACAAACCGCTTCATCTTGACTGGCCTCGAGAACGTTAAGTTCCACAACGCCGTCGGCTAACATAATGCGATCGCCTTCACTCAGTTCATCAATCAGACGTCCGTAATTAGTTGTAAACGACAATTCACTATCAGATTTTTCTCCGCGAACGAAACGAATCTCTGCGCCAACTTGGCACTCAAACGGATCGTTTACCAATTCACCTAAACGAATTTTCGGACCCGCAAGATCGACAAGCACTGCTACCGGACGGCTTTGGCGAACCGAACACTCGCGAATCCGCGAGATCGAAGATTCATGTTCCGCGCGGGTGCCGTGTGCCATGTTCAAACGAAAAACATCGACCCCGGCTTCCACCAATTGCTCAATCGCTGCCAAGCTCGAAGAAACAGGGCCTAGCGTCGCAACAATTTTGGAACGGGTTCCGATAGTGGTTCTTGTTGCTGTTGCCATTATTGCTTTCCGAGTCGGTTGGTTAACAAATCAAGTATCATCCCGATGCTTGATATTACATATACTGGTTGATTAGATTCTCGACCATTTCTTGCCGGCCGCTCACGTTTGGAGTGATTTCGCCCTGTTGTAGCATATAAGCCTCTAGCGATTCGAAGTCCTGATTGTTCGCTTCGATGTCAGCGCCCACTCCCGTATCCCAACTCGCGTAACGATCCGTAACGAATTGATCAAGTTTGCCGTCGGCTCGTATCGCTGCTGCAATCCGTAGCCCACGAGCAAAACAATCAATTCCACCAACATGAGCGTGAAACAAATCGATCGGCTCAAAGCTCTCGCGACGAACCTTCGCGTCGAAATTCACTCCTCCCGACGTCAATCCACCATACTTCAGTAAGACCAACATTATCTGCGTTGCAACATAATTGTCCGTCAAAAATTGGTCGGTATCCCAACCTAACAGCAGATCACCGGTGTTGGCATCAATCGACCCTAACATGTCTTGAGCCCCTGCATAATCGAGCTCATGCATCATCGTATGCCCAGCTAGCGTAGCGTGGTTGGTTTCAATATTGAGTTGGAATCGTTCCATCAATCCATAAGATCGGAGGAAATTAATACAGGCCGCTACATCTGAATCATACTGGTGCTTAGTCGGTTCCTTGGGTTTGGGTTCAATCAGAAACGTGCCTTCGAATCCGATCTTGTCCGCGTAATCAACAGCCATATTCATAAACTGACCCATATGGTCAATTTCACGTTTTAGATCCGTGTTGTATAACGTTTGGTAGCCTTCACGACCTCCCCAAAACACATAGTTTTCACCACCGAGTTGCAGCGTTACTTCCAAGCACTTCTTGACTTGAGCGGCACCATACGCAAACGCGTCCGCGTTACAACTCGTGGATGCTCCATGCATGTAACGTGGGTTACTGAATAAGTTTGCCGTACCCCATAATAACTTGATTCCGGTTCGTTGTTGTTCTTCCTGAAGTACTGCACATACCGCATCGAGGTTGGCATGCGATTCGGACAACGACGCGCCTTCGGGTGCAACGTCACGATCGTGGAATGCATAAAACGGTACGCCCAGCTTTTCCATAAATTCGAACGCCACGCGTGCTCGATTACAGGCATTCTCGACACTCTCACTACCATCATCCCAAGGGCGAACCATCGTTGGTGCGCCAAAAGGATCTAAACCAGTACCCCGAAACGTGTGCCAATAAACCACGCTCAACCGCAGGTGATCCTGCATCGTCTTGCCTTCAATCACTTCCTCCGCGTTATACCATCGATAGGAAAGAAGGTCGGTTGATTCAGGGCCTTCGTATTTTATTTTTGATATTGCAGGAAACGCACTCATGAGATTCTTTCTTTTAGTTGTTATTCCCAAACCTATATTATCAAGGAATGTATTGGGGAGTTGGCTTGGTCTATTTTATCGTGGCAAAAAATGCAAATCGTGGCAACCACGTTGAAACAGTTTTCACCAACATAGGACTTCTCCGACAAGCCGTTTAAGGCTCTGATTTCGATTAAGATTTCGTATTTGTTTTTTTGCGTAACACCCAATCACCCAACCGTGGACATAACTGAGAAATTGCAAACAGTAGTTTTGCTCTGCGAGGAACGACTAATTCAAGTTTATTCTTTTCACATGCGCGAATGATCTGTTTCGCGAGTCGTTGCGGATCGATCAACTTTAATCGCACTCCCCCACCAGGACCGGTCGCTGCTGCTGTTAGCGAATCTGAAACATCGTATTGAGCAGTCTCCGTCCGAGGTTCACGACGATCTACCGGACCTGGGCAAACTAACAGTACACCCACACAATCTGCGGCCAACTCCATACGCAACTGCTGGCTGTAAGCGGCCAATGCATGTTTAGCTGCAGGATAGGATCCAATATTCATTCCCCCGCTCTTGCACGCCAAGGAACCTATATTAATGAGTTTGCCACGAGACTCCAGTAGCAACGGCAGAATTGCGTTGGTACATCGTACCGCCGAGAGAAAATTTATCTGTAACGACTTCTCAAATTCAGCGACGTCCGTATCTCGAGCCTCGCCTCGGTCGCTCCGACCAACATTGTTAACCCACACATCGATCTTATCAAAGTCCGCATTGAGGCGCGTCATTAATTCATCGACCGATTCATCATTGCTAACGTCGCAAGCATACGTGTGAAGACGGTCATCAGATGTGCGTTTTAGATTGTCCAGCCGATCAATATCGCGAGCTACGACAATCACGGTTGCCTGTCGCTGAAGAAATGCCAATGCCAATTCTTTTCCCAGCCCCGCAGAACCTCCCGTAATGACCACCGTTTTTTGTTGCCACTGAACCATTCTTCAACGTGTATTTCAATAAAGAATTAGAGGATAAGATGCATCTACCACCAATGCATTTTATCTGACATAGGCTCGCAGGAACAGCCTGTACCTAGAGACACGTATAATTTGTAACGATGCGTGAGCGGATTCGTGGCCCCTACTCACCCATCGCAGCATCAACTGCCTTGGCATAGAAATCGTCGAAATCGACCTGAGCATTAATGGCTAACAGGCCAAATTTACCGTCGTTACCCGCGTCGTTGAATTGCCATTCCAGCACAGAATCACCATCCGATTTTAATGTCGCTGTGTTTCCTTGATAAAGCAAGGAAATGGCAAGATCTGTATCCGTTGCCATCTGGCCACCAGATTTAGTCAAGAAGCGGCGAGAACCGTTGACGTACTCACCAATGGTCCAGCGGCCACCACCAACAAGAGCGCCAGCGAACTTGAAGTCGTCCTCACTAATGTAATCAAACACAATAAATGCATTCTTCGCAAATCCTGAAATGCTCGACACGTTCATCGTCACACCAATTTCAAAATCTTCGGGCACATCTTCCGCTAATGTCAAAACCGATATGCCGTCTGCATTCTGGGCATTTAAGCTGTATTGAGAATCAATAACTTGCCAAGTACCTGCAACAGCCGCAAAATCATCTGCCGCTCCGTCGTTAAAGTCTTCCGTGTAGGACAGCGTATCAGCCACACTTACAGTGACCGTTGCCGAATCGGTGAACCCTTTTGGATCACGGATATCATAAGTAAACGTCGTCACTCCCTCAAAGCCTTGCGTGGGGGTAAATAGCACCGAGTCCAGATCCCCATCGTTATTCGTATCAACCAAAGCCGCCGTGGCGTTATTGGGCTGAGTGAATGCGGTGACTTCTAAACTACCATTGGGTGCGTAATCATTAGCCAAAATACCAATGGTCACCTGCGTGTCAACTTTTGTCGAAACTCGGTCATCATTCGCGACGGGAAGAACAACGTATTCTTTCACTTCTACATTATCGAAATGCGTTCGACTCTTGTTACTATATAAAGCCAACCCGCCCGCGTTCACGTTCTCATCAAACTGGTGCGTAAGCATTTCGCTACCGTCCACATTCAGCGTGACCGTCGAACCCTCAATTAACAATTGCAACTGGTAATCTTGACCCATTCGAATCGTTTCTCGCAAGGACTTATGAACCAATGTCATGCCACCGGATACTTCAGCGACTTCCCAGCGAGTACTATTTCCGTTGGCACCAATGTACTTGTAATTCGACTCGTCTGTGTAATCAAACACAAAGTAACCATTGCGGTTGAATCCGTTAACCGACTGGATATTCACCGTGGCATTAAACTCAACGTTAGCTGGCAGCGGTTCACCAATCAGGACACCTGCGAAATTTCCCTCGCGAGCAATCGCCGTGAAACGTTCACCGGATACTTGCCATTGAGAATTATCAAACAAGAAGTCTTGAGCAAGGTTATCGCTAAAATCGTCTGCGATAGGTAATGGACCCGCCGTAACAACGATGACATTACCACGGTCTGTTTGATCAGCAGCGTCGGTGACGATGTACTCAAACGTATCAACACCGCGGTAGTCTGTGCCGGGGGTGTACGTGATCGATGCTATCGACAAGTTCGATCGTGCCGTGAGCAGCGTCGCTTGCTGATTTAATTTCAATCGCCGTGCCAGCATTCTCATGTGTATCGTTAGCGAGTACTGCAATCGTGATCGGAGTATTCACGAACGTTGCCCCCGTATCATCCGTTGCTTCAGGACTTGGCAGGATCTCTTTGACTTCGAAGTTATCCACAGCCATACGGGAATTCACTGCGAATAGTCCTAGTTGGCCGTCGGTTAGGTCTTCACCGGTAAAGGTAACGTTACCAACTTCAATTTCATCAACGATAAAGCGGACATTACTACCTTCTACGCGTAGTTCAGCTGCATAGTCTGTGTTCCTCTGGACCGAGGCGCTGGTGCTATCAAGCGTTGTGTAACGACCGTTTGAGCATTTACCGATTTGCCAAGCATTGCTTACATAGCGAGCGTACTTGAACTGCGTATCACTAACATAATCAAACACGAAGCCACCGTTGGTGGCGCGGTTGTTAAGCGATGGCGATTGCAGAGTCGCACGCATCAAGTATTTGTTGGGCAGGTCAACGCCAAGATTCAGGGTTGCCAGGGAAGTGCCATTCGTATTTTGTGATGTAAAACGACCTTCAGCAGCAGCCCAAGTTCCAGCTGCATAGCTAAAGTCTTCGGCAATGTTGTCATTAAAGTCGTCATATACAGGCAAGCCGGCTGCTACGACACCACTCACTTTACCAACGTCAGATTGGCCAGCGTTGTCGGTCACGGTGTAGCTAAAGTCCACTTCACCGCGGAAGTCTTGGTTCGGTGTGAAACGTACGAAGTCCGCTAGCCCGTCTGTGCCACCATCGATCATTTCCAACGTACCGCCGGCGGTTGTCGAAACTGCCGATACGTGGATCGTGGTGTTTTCTACAGGTGTATCGTTGTCGAGTACTTGCAGGTCAATCGCTGTGTTGACAAGCGTCTGGAACGAATCGTTTTCTGCATCAGGACTCGGGATGAATTCGCGTATCACGATGTCATCGAACTGAGCTTTACTGCGAACTCCCATTAAACCAAGGGAACCTGTATTAAGGTTACCATCAAAGGTCCGAGTAATCGTTTCAACTTCGTCAACGAACAAGGTCGCTGTGGCGCCTTCGATCACAACCGCTACTTCATAGTCTAGTGTTTGACTAAGCGTGGCGCTCTTCGTGGCTAACGAGCGGTCACTACCGGGCCTTCGACCGAGCCGAGGATGTATTTAAAGTTAAGCGAATCTTGGTAATCAAACACCAAGCCACCGTTGCTTTGATAACCACCGTTACGCGCGAATCGCATCACGCTGCTTAATTCTGTATTGACAGGTAATGCAACACCGATGCGAGCGGTTGCTAGCGAACGACCGTTACGATTGTTCGATACATAGCGATCATTGACGATCGTCCAAGTACCTGAGACAACGTTAAAGTCTTCGGCTACGCCGTCATCAAAGTCTTCGCGTAGCGGTAAGCCAGAGGCTACCGTTACCGCGACGCTACCACGGTCTGTTTGATCAGCAGCGTCGGTGACGATGTACTCAAACGTATCAACACCGCGGTAGTCTGTGCCGGGGGTGTACGTGATCGACGACCGTGCCGTGAGCACCGGCAGTCGCAGATTTAATTTCAATCGCGGTGCCTTGTGTTTCATGTGTATCGTTAGCGAGTACTGCGATCGTGATCGGAGTATTCACAAGTGTTGCCACCGCATCATCCGTTGCTTCAGGACTTGGCAGGATCTCTTTAACTTCGAAGTTATCCACAGCCATGCGGGAATTCACTGCGAATAGTCCTAGTTGGCCGTCGGTTAGGTCTTCACCGGTAAAGGTAACGTTGCCAACTTCAATTTCATCAACGATAAAGCGGACATGACTACCTTCTACACGTAGTTCGGCAGCATAGTCTGTGTTCTTCTGAATCGAAGCGTTGGTGCTATCAAGCGTTGTATAACGACCGTTTGAGCATTTACCGATTTGCCAAGCGCGGTTTACATAGCGAGCGTACTTGAACTGCGTATCACTAACATAATCGAACACGAAGCCACCGTTGGTGGCGCGGTTGTTCAGCGATGGTGATTGCAGAGTCGCCCGCATCAAGTATTTGTTGGGTAGGTCAACGCCAAGGTTTAGCGTTGCCATGGAAGTACCATTCTGGTTTTGTGAAGTAAAACGACCGTCAGCTGCAGCCCAAGTTCCATCTGCATAGCTAAAGTCTTCGGCAATGTTGTCATTAAAGTCGTCGTACACAGGCAAGCCGGCTGCGACGATGCCACTTACTTTACCAACGTC
>LWDU01032396.1_pt1 | contig 37584 bp, 62 predicted proteins | sample 727161 | NCBI WGS metagenome assembly LWDU01 (sample SAMN04566230, study PRJNA314399) | hydrothermal vent metagenome | isolation source: deep sea hydrothermal plume seawater | place: Mexico: Gulf of California, Guaymas Basin | collected 2004-07-11
CCTACCATTATTGAATTAATAAGTGTTTTTAGGCGTTTAAGAGAATTTGAGGCTAAGTTAATAGAAGAAGAAAAAGTTACTAATTAGGAAAAATATGTGTCCAATATGTTGGATTAGCGGTTTTATTGCAGTACTATTTGGCGGCAGTTTTGCCGCTACTGTTAATCATCCAATAAGCTGGATTGTTGGAGCATTAGTTGTTGCTTATGGTCTTTATAAATTTTATGATGGCTATAAACGTGGCAAGTCAATGGAAGAAGATACAAAAGTAAGAAATAGAAAATCAATTTACATATTTGTCCAAGGACTTGTTATAGGAAGTATTGTTACTGGAGTACTTTTTTATAAGTGGACAGCAGACGATCATCAACGAATGCACGATTTATTAGATTCACATGGCGTCGTGTTAAAAATGCATGATCATGCAACGGACCATTAATGTTTGAGGATTTTATAGAATTTATTTTTGCATATGGTTGGTTTTTTGGTATGATTCCGATTATTTTAGGTATAATTGGAGCAATATATTTTAATTATAATCCACAATGATAGTAGAGAAAGTTAAAGTAGTAGAATTAACATTTGAAGACGGAACAAAAAAGTTATGTCGAGGTGGCGAAGAAGCAGTATATAGAGCTTGGGGCTCTTATCCTGTAGTTTCTGCTAGGTGGACTGGCGAAGAAGACACAATGCAATGGATAGGATACGACGAATCGTTAACCGATGATATTCGTTCATACGGAAAAAATATGGGTGGATGATGAAAAAGAAAACTGGTAAACGAAAAAGTAAATCATGGCGTAGACGCATTCCACGATGTACTATGTGTACAACATGGCGATGGATGGGTAATACAAAAGAACGTACACGATTCAGTGACCGACGAAGGATGGAAAAAGGTGCAGATTACAAAAGAATATGAAAAAAACAAATGATAAAATAGCTCATGCAAGCAACGAAATCTTTATGTTACGGAATTATACGACTGTTGAACAGTATATGCGGACTTGTCGTTTAGAAGATTATTGGGCAAGAAAACTAGAAGCAGGTGGTGCTATGATAGATATGGATGGCGATCCTACAGATATAGATTGGGGTAATCCGCCTTTGGATGCAGAACTACAAATATCTAAAATGCGTCATAACATGTAATGAAACAAAAATGGGAAATAATTCATTGGCCTAATAATAAAAGGGTAGAATTATGCGAAACTAAAGAAGTCGCAAAAAGATTACTTCCATATTACGGAAAAAGTCATATAGTAAGAGAAGTATGGTTTTGGGACGACGGAACACTATATAAAGGAGCAAAATGTTAATAAAAGTTAGAAAAAAATCTACAAAACCTAAACGAACTAGTATAGGTAAATCAAGAAACACAAGACCTTTAAACAAGCACAAACGGAAAAATTGGAAGCGATATCGTGGCCAAGGTACTTAAAGAATATGAATCAATTAAAATAATAAAACATTTAATGTACCGGCCGTTGAAAAATGAAATAGAACTAAAAACCTTATTAACATATACCCCACCTGACGGAGGCAAAGGATGGATAATACAGATATCAACGAAGAAGTAGAGTTATGTATTAATTGCGGTAAAGAAACACAATATAAACAAAGTGATCATATTGATTACAGAATGGGTTACATCGAAGGTGCAGGGCAGTTATGTTCTCGGTGCAATTACAATGAAATTTTCATAAAAAACACAAAATAATGAAAAAAATGGTTGACAATGACCTAGAATTCCTGTATAATAGTATAAAACAGTTAGAAGATGAACTATTTAGACAAGAAATCATGTCAGAACGGGCAATTGTTAGGCAGGATATTTGGGCTACTAAAGAAAAAATAAACAGGCTATTACAGGAGAAACAAAATGTCGAAAATCAATCTTAGAAAATCGTCAGCAATTCAAAAGGAACTATTTCAAAGAGCAGGTAATGTTGAGATTAACACTAGTGTTGAGCTTGACGAGTTTAATGACCCTAAAAATGTAATCGAAACACAATTTAAGGAAGTAACAGAAAACATTGCTCATAAACAAACTTTATTGAGTGTTTTATATTCTTTGCGAGCAAAAACAGGATCATTAAATGCAAAATGGGAAGTTAATAAAATGCTTGCAGAACAAGAACGTCTTAAGGCTTGTATTCGTATGTATACAGAACTTTCTACAGGTAAACCTAGACCAGAGTTACTTGAAATTAGGCAACGAATTGAAAAAATGACAAAGTTGTCTGAGAAAGAAAACGAAGGATTTGGCAGATACCATAAAGATCATATTAGCAGTAATGTTTTTGATAAAGATAAACTTACTGAATTTAAGGATACTGTTAAGCAACTTAAAAAACAGTATCAAGAATTAAATGATTCAATCCTCGAAGTTAATGTTAAACGAATGATTGAACTTTCAACCGAGGAGGAGAAGTTGCTCAGCAATGAGGGACTACTTTAAATCGGCCGGGCGAGCGGGGACAGAACTAACACCGTATGTTGTACACATACTCCTTTGGCTCGAAACCAATTAATGAATTAACGACATAAGGTTGATACTAGGTTACCAAACTTAAATTGCTTGTTGTTGGTTGCTCCTGGTCCAGTCGCTGTTTGTTGTTTGTTGTTAATTGCTTGTTGACCAAGTTAGTAATTAACTGTTCGCCCACTTTTTGTTAACCTCAATAATAGAAATAAAATGAAAGCACTGGCAATAGGAATATTGATGTGGATGCAAGCAAATTGTAATGCACCTGGCGTTCATCCTGAACATAATTATTGTAATTTAAATTGGAATCATTCTGTTCCTGAAATAGTAGTAATGCCTCAAAGACAATTAGTTAGAGAATTTAGAAAAAATCGAGGGCAAGTACCTGGTGGGTATAATACTATAAGAGGATTTTATGTACATGAAGGCAATGAAAGATTCACAATTTATATGTTAGACCAAGATTATTCACAAACAATATATCAAGCCGATCTGGTGCATGAGCTTTCACACTATATACAAGATAGAAATGGTCTTATAACTTATTGTCCTCCAGATTACGAAATACCTACATATCTAATGCAACTTCATTATTATAGAAAGAAAACTGGCGGAGATGCAAGAGCAAGAATGATAGATGAATATAAGAAAAATACATGCAATACTTTATACTAGATGATTTATTATCTGAAACTCAAGCAACAGATGTTATAGAATATTTTAAAACCGCTCAATGGGATTACGGTAATAAGCCCGACGATACTTGCCCACCTTTTTGGAAGTCCACATTAAAACATACTCCTATCTGGAATATATTTGAAGATAAGGTTAATTCTTTATGGGATGATGTTTTTGTTTCTTCTATATTCGCCAATGGTCAAACAAAAGGATTGGATAGTACACCACATTTTGATAAATCTAGTAAAGCAGAATTGGGTATATTATTAGGTGATACAGTAGATATAGATGAATATAAAGATTATACCTTTATGTATAGTGTATGTATGGAAAAGAAATGGGGACCTGCATGGGGAGGGGAAACTGTTTTATTAACAGATGATGATCATACAGGCAAAGCATTCATACCAAAATATAATAGAGCAGTTGTAATAGATGGAAGTATTTTACATTATGGTAAAGGACCTAGTCACATATACTTTTCTATGCGAATAAACGTCGTATGCCGGCTTTTAATGAAAGAACAGGTTTTTAATAATATAAATAATTAACAGAGTATAATTAGAAAGGTTAACATGCTTACAATTTTAGGAAGTTTATTAGGCTTTGCCGGATCGGCAGTTCCTAGCCTAATAGATATGTTTAAAGAAAAAGAAGATAAAAAAGCCAGAGTGGAGATGTTTAAACTCCAACTGGAAGCAAAAGAGAAGGGCGTTGACTTAGACATAAAGTTAATGGAGACAAAAGCCGCTGTAGAAGAGCAGAAGTCTCTTATTGAGCATGATATAGCACTCGGTAAACAAGGCGGATTTATAAATTCATTGCGGGCATTTGTGAGACCGTTCATAACTTATGTTTTCTTTATAACATTTATTGGTGTTAAAGTTACATTAGTATGGGATACTATTAGTAAGGGCGGAGATTTAAACGCAACCCTTGATGTTATATGGGACGAACAAACGGAAGCATTATTTGCCGCTATTATTAGTTTTTGGTTTGGATCTAGAGCAATGCCTAAGATTAAACAACTCAATAAATAATTTATGCCAATATATGTTTACCGATGCAAGAAATGCAATACTGAAATTGAAGAAATTCAAAAATTCGATGATCCACCGTTAGTTCAATGTACGAGTATCGACAAAGACGGTGCAGTACCATATAGGTGTGATGGCGAATTAGTTAAACAAGTTGCTCAAAGAGGAGCATTTCATTTTGCAGGACCTGGATGGTTCAAAGATGGTTATCACAATCCTTGGGGTCGAGGTAATAAAACATTTGAAGATTCTACCTTAGATAAGTCGGCAGAACAAATGGGATTTGATCAAGGACAACGTGATGATTTAAAGGGAGAAGCCATGGAAGTAGATGAACTTTACTTACCTGGTGTCCATAAAGCGGACAGAGATAAAAAAGGTCATTCAGACCAAACAGACTATGAAAATTAAATGTATTGTAGTGCTCCATGGACAGCAGTTCAAATAAAAAATAATGGTACTTTTTCTTATTGTTGCCAGAGCGAAGATCCGATAGGTAATACATTAAATTCAATTGAATTAATTAAAGGAAGACAAGAAATAATAAATGGAAATATATTACCAACATGTCAATCTAAATGTTTCGATATAGAAAAAAATAAATTATATGAGTCACAACGAACATTTTTAAATAAAATATTTCCTATTGAAAATAATGTATCAGAAATTGCTAATATTGATCATATACAGTATATAGATTTACGAATGGGAAACATTTGTAATTATCTTTGTACAATGTGTGGTTCAAATAGTAGTCATTTATGGGCAAAATTATATAAAAAAGAAAAACCGTATGTTGATTGGCAACAAGACCATTATGATGAAATTATTAATTTTATTTTTAATTGTAAAAATTTAAAATGTATTGCTCTAGCTGGAGGCGAACCATTTTACAATAAAAGAAAGTTATTTGGGTTAATAGATAAATTAAGCAGATCAATAATATTAAAGTTTATAACAAATACAAGTTTTTGCGATGATGATATAATAGATAAGTTAAATGAATTTAAAACAGGTAAATTACATTGTAGTATAGACGGTGTTGGTAAATGGATAGAAAATCAACGGCTTGGTTCTAATTGGAACCAATTGGAGCAAAATATTTTTAATTTTGCAAAAAAATTACATTCAAATTGGGAAATAGTTTTAGTTCCTACTTTTACTGTAATTAATACATTAGGTTTAGAAGAATTTATCGATTGGTATTTTAATAAATTAATACCCATTAGAAAAGTAACTTTTAGACATAACATATGTACATATCCTGTTGAGATGACTTTATATAATATACCGTTAATGAAACGGCAAAAAATAATTGAAAATATTAAATCGATGAATTATCAAAATACATCAGATGGGTTATTTCAATTATATGATAGTATATGCAAAGATATTAAACCAGATAATGATACTATCAAAGATTTTTTAAACCGTATGAGTTTTATTAAACATAATACTAAACATGATGTGATTAAGCACATCCCAGAATTAAACAAATTAGGAGAAAATAATGTCAATACACGAACAAATTAAAGAACAATACAACATGTATCTTGCAGAACATGAAAAATGGGAAGATAAAGGTGTTAAAGCCGCCGCTACTCGAGCCCGTAAAGCATTAGGGGAATTAGGCAAATTATCTAAACATCGACGTGCCGAGATTCAAGATAAAAAGAATTCAATGTAATTATGAATTTATTTCAATCCATTAATTTTAAATCACATTCTGGATTAGATTTAGAATGGAAAATAGACATGGATGCTCTAGATGATCTTGATTGGTTTACTATTGCAAAAATGATAATGGAACGAACTCCGCCTTTTAAAGAAGCCGTTGGTATTCCTGAAGGTGGGGTTAAATTAGGCGATTTGCTTAATCAACATGCAACAGGAAACGAAAGTGATCCTATTTGTATAGTGGATGATGTTTTAACGACAGGCGGATCTATGGAATACTTTTTATCACAATACCAACGCAATCGTAGACCTTTTACTGCAATTGGTTGGGTAGTATTTGCAAGAAATCAATGTCCTTCATGGGTAAAAGCACTATTTCAAATGCCAGTATAGCGTTTGATATAATTATGTATCAAGATTTAGGTGAAGTAGGGTTTAGTCATTCGTTTACTCTTTTACATAAACGACCCGAATCCGAAAAAAGATTTTTTAAATATTTTTTTAAATACATGACAGAAGAATATGGGCCCGCAGATAACCGCTGGTCTTATTCTCGCGGGACATTAGGATATTTTACTTTGCGTTTTAGAGATTATAGAGATGCGGCACAATTTAAAATATTAATATAATATAAATCGAACCACCGTATTGCCCCGGTAGCTCAATGGATAGAGCAATGGCCTTCTAAGCCATTGATCTAGGTTCGATTCCTAGTCGGGGTACCACAAGGAAAACATGGAAACACATAAAATAGAATTTCATCCCAGTAGAGGGGGTACTGTTGACGAAAAGAACCTTTATAAATTGTTAGGACAAGCATGGCCTATACAACCGGCAGTAGATTTTAAACCCGATTGGTACGCAAATTTAGGTAAAAGATATCAACATGATCCTGAATCGTCTCCTCAACCTACAGCAAAAGGATGTCCGGGTATTTTTGATCATATGAGAGCAGGGTATATTTTGCCTATGTGGGCTGATATGTGTTTTAGATTTTATGACGATGGCAGGAGTGAAAGTAATCGAGGATGGGATTCACTGCTACCTGATTTAATTACCGATACCATAAAAAAACCAGCAGAAATGCACGACTATCAACAAATCAAAGGCGTACCGTTTTTAGAAGATGGATGTCCTAATTTAATAAAATTAAATACGCCTTGGTATGTTAATGTACCTAAAGGTGTTAGTTTATTGTATACAACCCCATTTTATCATATTAATAATGACTTTACAGTTGTACCGGGTATAATTGATGCAGATGTTGATCATTTACCAAATAAAGAACTTAATTGTTTTATTAAATTAAATAAACCAGATGTAACAATTAAATTACGGCAAGGCCAACCTTTGATGCAAATGATTCCTTTTGTAAGGGCAGATTATGAATTTGAAAATAATGTACCAAATAAATTTGAAGGCGAAGAAGAATTAGATATACTTAATATAAAACACAGAACTCAAATAATAGATCATTATAATGATCCTATAAAAAAATTACAAAATAACAGAATTCCTAAGAAATATAATGTCTAGAGATAGTGAAAAAAATTTAAGAGTAGACGAAGAACCTACGTTTTTCAATCGGCCACCTATTATTTTTCATTTAGAGCAAATAGGTATAGGTATGTCTGTAACTACTTTGCCAGCAATACTAAGTATCAAAGAAAGATATCAAGACATTTTTATTAAATGTCATGAGCACCATGTACCTATATTAAAGTATTTTATAGAAGAATCTAACATTTATCCGTATTACGATTCTAATGCCGAGAAACTTGAGACTGATCCGATATTTGTAGGTTCAATGGCAAAACAAGTAATACCATATAATACTTCAGTAACAATCCACGCACCACATCAATGTCATCCAGTAGATCATTATTTTCATTTACTAGATGGTAGAATAAATGTGCCTATGGAAGAAAGAAATTATCCTAAGTTTCCAGTAGAAGAAATAAATTTAGATAAATTTAATTTACCTAAAAAATTTGTTGCTATAGGTCCCGGAACTACTAAATCTATTTGTCAATTACCGGCACATACAATAAATGACATTATAACTTACTGTAAAAGTAAAGGATACGAAGTAGTAATACTAGGTGGAAAGTATTTTTTTAATATTCAAGTAGGTGAAAAGACAATGTCGATAGGACCGCATTTTCACGAAGAATTAAACTTTGATGGCTGTATAGATCTTATACATAAAACAACATTAGATGAATGTACAGCAATATTAGATAAAGCCCATTGTTACATTGGACCTGAAGGCGGATTAATGCAATTTTGTGGCATGACAGATACACCTATGATTATTGGTATTAACGGATGGACACCAGAAATGCGAATGCCATACAGACATAATAAATTAGGATGGGAAGCATATCCTGTTGTACCCGACAAAACCTTAAAATGTCGATTTTGCATAGAAAATACAATTCATGCTAGAACAGTCAATATAATGATGCAATGTTTATACGATGATTTTAAATGTGTTGAAGAACACATGATATTTAAAAACTTTAAACCACAACTAGATAAAGTTCTTTGAAAGGAAACCCAATGGATGAAAAAAAGAAAATATTACAAGAAACATTACCAGAATATACAGTAGAAAATAAAGATTATACAACAATGCCAAAAAAATGGACAGTAGATAATAAAGACCTTTATATAGGGGAACAAGATAAAACCAAAAAACAATGGTATGAACATATATACCTATTTGATAATGAAATTGAAGATGAATTACAAACCGAATTATCAAAAATAATCACTGCACCAGGATGGCAATATGGTTGTATTGGTAATCATAGATACGAAGAATGGAAGTATAATCAAAAAGAAAACGAAGAAACTACAAAAGAACATGGAGTAAGATTTTTAGATCAATATTGGGAAATGTCATTTAATGGTGATGCAATATATTCTTGGGAGCAAAATGATTTTAGTTTACATGATTTATGGAAAGTAATTCGAACTAAAATATCAGATAGTTTTGTTGATATGGATTTAGATATTCTTGATTGTAAAGCACACGGCATTACAGAAAGTAGATTTGGATTACCACATTCAGATGACGATGACGGTCATATATGGAATGTAATATATTATGTTAATCCTATATGGAAACCAGAATGGGACGGAGCTACTATATTTTATAAAGGCGTTGATACTTTAAAAGATGAAGACCCAGAAATTATTAAATCTGTATATCCTAAACCAGGAAGATTTTTATTTTTTAGCTCATTAATACCTAGAATGGGAAGTCAACCAAATAAATTTTTCCCAGGATTGCGGACAACATTATTGTTTAAATGCATGAATGTAAAACAAGGAATGACAGATGTTTAAGTTTAAATTTTCTTTTGGACAAAAAGAAAAAGATGTTATTTTTAACATAGATTCTAAATGGAAATACATTTATGATAGATATCCTATACAACCGGCGGCAAAGTATAAACATGAATATATTAAACATCCACCACCTGCTAGGTGTCCAGGGTTTCAAGATTTATATAAACATGGTTATATTGTTCCTATGTGGTTTGATATGCAAATTGCAATTAGTCCTGCTGAGCGTTGGGAAGACCAAGAAGTTACTATTAATTCAAATGTTACTAGAGAATTTGTCTCGTGGCATTATCCAGAAGTTGCTACTGTTCGTCCGACCATGCCAAATAATTTTTTTCATAGCATATTAAAATTACATTGTCCTTGGCAATGTAAAACCCAAAAAGAATACGCTATTATACAAACTCCGATATGGTTTCAATACGATAAAAATTATGAAGTTATACCTGGTGCGTTAAATACAAACTACCATCATGATTTAATATTTCCTTTATTTTTAAAACAAACAGCGCCACTTAACGAAGTTAGTTACATAAACTTAAATGCAGGAGATCCGCTAGTTTGTATTATTCCTGTAGAACGAGAAGAAAAAACAATGGAACTTAGATTGGATGATCCTGTTATGCAAGCACAACAAGCATATTATTCTCAAGCAGTGAATCTTAGAAAAGATTCACATATAATGTATCGAGAATTTGATGATAAGTGATATTTTTACAGATTGTTTTTTTGCAAATACACCCTATCCTGATCACAAAAAACATAAGGATCAATTAATAACTTTTATTAAAGAATATGATGAACAAAACAAAATAAAAGAAACCGATCTCGTATCTCCTCATATAAAATATAACCTAGCAGAATCTGCTCCTACTTTAAGGTTTTTTGAAGAAGCAGATAACAATATAATAAATGATTTAAAAGTTTTTCTGGAAACAGCAATATATGATTTATATAAAACCAAATGTGCTCGATTAAAATATCATAAGTATCGACGAGGAAGATGTGAAATTACCGAAAGTTGGTATCATATAACAAAAACTGGAGGATACCACGATAAACATGATCATACTCATTCTTCTTTTTCTGCTATTTATTTTTTAGATGTTACAGAATGCGGATATAAAGATGGTAGCATAAGATTTTATAAACCATTTAAAACTACAATGCCTATAGATGATATAGGATTAAATTGGATTCAAAATGATATGGTAGATTTTATACCAAAGAATGGAGAAATAGTAATATTCCCTGGCTTTTTAGAACATTCAGCAATTCCTTATCATGGCAAATCAGATAGATATGTTATAGCAGTTAACGCAAAGATAGCACCATGAAAATATCTTATACAGATTCTTTCCAAAGAACACAGCAACCGGAAGTATGTTGTACACAAAATTTTCTTGATGCGGGATGTTTAGAATACATTAATCATCTCAAAGACACAGAAAAATGGACTGATGCTTTTGTAGGTGGGGCTATCATAAGACCAACGATACGAGTCACAAAAAATATTATGATAGAAGAGGACAATGATTCACATTATTTGTATAAATCATTGGAGCGAGCATTTAAAACTATTAATGATAAGTCCTTTCATTATCACATTTCATCTATTCATGATGTGTCCATTTTAAAATATGAAGCAGGTTGTTTTTACAAACCCCACCTTGATATAGGTGGTTGGCAATCTGATAGGAAAATATCTTTAATTGTACAATTGTCTAACCCCGATAGTTACACAGGATGTGACATAATTTTACATTGTAGTCCGGCAACTAAAATTGACAAAACCTTTAACGCAGGCACATTTTTCCCCTCGTATCTTTTACACGAAGCCACTCAATTACTTACAGGAACTAGATATGCGTTAGTCACCTGGGCTACAGGTGAGCCTTTTAGATAAAAAAAGGTTGACTTTTACTACCCTAGGTAGTATAATATATGTATAGGTTAAATTAGTTAATCCTTTCATAGGAGACTCCATGCTAAAGCAACTTCAAGAATACCACATTAGCTTCATTGAAAAAGAAGTAAACCTTCGTCATTACGCAAGTTTTGGCGCACCGAGTGACTGGGCGAAGGAACGTGGAGCAACCCATTCCTTAGAGACCATAGATGGTCCTCGCCCAGCTCAAGTTTACAAAACATTTGCACTTATTGGTGTTGACGAATCCGACTTAGGAAACATTGTTTGGTCACGTTGGCAGATACACGGGTTACAATCTGAACAATATTTTCCACCATGTTAAGATATATTTTATTAGGAATTTTATTATGTTGGGGATTTACTTTTATTGATCCGACGTGGAATACATTTATACAATCACATGCGTTTAGATTGATGCGTTGGGTTCATTTACCCACAGATGTTTGGGTGTTTATGGATAATTATGTACCTTTTTTTAATGGGAGATTATGATGAATGAAAATAAATTAGGAAGAAAGTTTGCCACTTGTTGGAGCAAGCCAAGAAACAAAATTGCAAAGCGGTTGTCTAGTAAGGGCCTCCGTAAAAGGGCAAAACTTTTGATACTAACCGGATAATGAATGTTAAACGAATGCAATTTAGAACGTGATTTAATTGATTGTCAACCTATAAAAGATAAGGTAAGGAAAGATGATAGATATGCTACAAGACTCTACGATGCTTTATGTAATACTAAGTGGTATCATGATAGTGATGTACATGGCGGCAGGACTAAAGGTGATGCTTGGTCTTGTAGCTGGCGTTATGCTGGGGATTTGGTCGCAAAACTCAGAGTTAGTCACGAAGATTACCTCGATTATTATTGCTCAGGTAACGAAGGACTTATCGCTCCTGATATAGCCAAAGATTTAAAACAAATAGGCTGGAGAGAAAAAAAATAAAATACAGCTCGTAATGAAAAAGAAACAATCTAAAAATTTAATAAACAAGATGGGTGAGTTTTTCAAGACTCTCTATGGTCTCTTTATGTTTGGCACAAAATCTATTTGGATTATATTAAAAGATGATATGAAGAAGGAATCACAAACGTATAAAGAAGAACGTGAAGAGCAGAAGAGAATAAAGAATAAAAGAAAATAAAAAATTAATTAGTCTTTTAGGTTGACTTCTAGAGCTCTAGGTAGTATAATATATGTATAGGTTAAATTAGTTAACATTTACTAGGAGATAAGATGGCTAAGAAAGTGTACAAAGACAGGTTAGGTGAGCAACTGAGACACTTAGAAAAAGTGTTAACAACTAAGGAAAACCAACCAATGTCAACGTTGAGTAAAGAGGTAATAGAACTAGACGGAGTTAAGTACAGAACAGTTATATTTGAATCCAAATAAGGAGACACAATGGCAGACTTAAATTATACACAATACGTAAAAGCACAAACAAACCGCAGTAAACGAGTTGATGAAATTATGGCATCAGGGCTTGGTGATAAAAAGGCTCATGAGCTTGATTATGCCCAAAATAAATTTCTTGATATCCATATGCGAAACATTATAAGACTAGGACGAATACTAGATAACAACCATAAGCATTGGGATCAATGGTATAAAGAATATAAGTAGTATATTAAAAGACTTAATGAGAGTTGAAGTCTTAGGCGATAACCGCATTGCCAGTTTTTAGGCTCTTTTAAAAAAAACAAATGGATACAATTATAAAAGAAACTGCCGAGTACTTACAAACTACTCGGCGGTCTGCTCTCGAAGACATACCAGATAACTTTGCAGAACGTATAATGGCAGGCGCAGGAAAAGGCGGAGGAATTAAAAAAGATAAAAAGGAAGTAAAAATTCCAGAAGGATTTACAATAGCACTTAATTATAACAAAGGTGGGTATCAAGTAATTCCTAAAGAGGATGTGTGAAACTTAATGAATGGACAGAAGTATTAGTTGCAACAGATAACAAAAAGGATATGTCATATTCTTTTATGTTTAAAAATCTAAAAGGACAAGACATTTGGGGATCTAAAGTTAGACCATTAGCAGGCGTCAGAAATTTTTTAGCAGGCGCAGGTTTAAAAAAGAATATAGATTATGATTTTACTGCTGATGTAAAAACAGGACAATATTGTTATAAGTTTAAATGCCCAGATGATGCTGTATTATTTAAATTGTGGTTTGATAAAGATTCACCAGAAAGAGTAAGCGGTAAATTAGTTCATACTTGCCCAGATTGTGGGTATGTCTTTTAAATGAAAGTATATTATGTGTAGAATACGTTGTTTTTATGAATGTTCAGATGGTCATATGGGATGGGCTGAACACTTGATGCCATACAGCGAAGATATTGCCGGTTTCGTTAAACATTGGAAGACCGGTGGCCGAATGGTGATAACAGAATATTTTGATCTAGTGTAATCTTAATGGAACCAATAATGATTGAATTACTGCATTTTTTAGGAGGCATTACAGTTATGTTTGGGTTTGGTGCAATAGTTATTGCATGGGCCTGGATTGTAATGCAATAAATAAAACAAAGAACAGAAACTAGCTGGTGTAGAGCTCAAAGGTAGAGCAAACCCAAGAAACTGTTCATTGCCTGGCGGTGGCACCGTCTTGAACTATATGGGGAACAGCGGTATTTCCGCCCTCCTACCGCCTGTAGGAAGAAGGGTGTATGTATGTGCCCATCGGTGTTAGGTTCGATTCCTAACCACCAGCTACTAACAAAAAGAATTACTATGAAACATTGGCGACAATTTTATTATTATTATATCTATTCCAATACGTCTGTAGTGTCAATGGTAGCACAAGTGATTCCAAACCACTAGGTCAGGGTTCAAATCCTTGCAGGCGTGCCAAACATGGGTAGGCTGAGCAAGAGTGAGCTCAACGGACTGTAAATCCGCCGCATATGCTGTGAGGGTGCAAATTCCTTCCCTGCCCACCAAACTTATGTTATCAAATAAATACAGTATGGCGGTATTTTAGATGGCACATACTTTTCACCTAGCAATTCCTGCAGGTGATTTACATAATGCAATTTATTTTTATTGTAATGTATTAGGTTGCACAAAAGGCAACTCAGAAATTAAACCACCTGATTCATGGTGCGATATAAATTTTTGGGGCAACGAACTTACGTTACATTCTTCAAATTGCAAACAAACAGGCGAACGACATAATGTAGATATGGGTAACGTATCTGTTCCACATTTTGGTGTACATTTAGAAGCAGAAGAATTTAAAGATCTTAAAGAAAGAATAATACAAAATAATATAAAATTTATCGATGAGCCTTATATAAGGTTTAAAGGCGGAGTCTTAGAACAAGAAACAATGTTTATAGAAGACCCAAACGGTAATGTTTTAGAAATCAAAACAATGGTCAATCCCAACGAACTATTTAATCAATAAAATAATATGGCACATAGATATACGGCAGAAATAATATATCATTTCGAGTGCGACCTATGCCACCTATGGTGGAGCTATGCAATATCTCCAACTAAATTAACAAATTATAATTTAACCCTTCCAAGCGATGAAAAGGTACATTGTATGCATTGTGGTCAAACAAAAGAAGTAGAGATTAAACCCAATAGTATTATAAATGATGACCTGCAGGATGAGGAGAGAGTTAGAGGAATATGAAAGGATTAATAATAGGTTGTAGCATATCAGGAGGAACACATAAATTAGATCCTTCAAATCCTTTAGGTGAAGTTATTGAAAATCAAATAGGTTGGTACAATTTTTTGGGAATATCCAATCTTGTAGTATACTCGTTTCCTGGAGGTGGGTATTTAAATTATGCAACATTACTAGATAAAATAGACATATCTAAATTTGATTTTATATTACTGCAAGAATCATTTGAACCTAGATTTTTACTTACAATTAATGATGACTTTGATTTAGTTACGTCTAATGACGTAGATCATTATACGTTAAAAGATAGTTGTAAAACGGTAGGCATTAGAAGTGAAAAAGAAAGAACAAATAACCAACTGTCTTTTAGTCGCTTTGCAATTGCTTACATTAGTTCTATTAATAAACCATGTGCAATATTTCACATTAGACCAGATATGGGGCAGTATAATTATGGCAATATAAAAGTGCTAAACATATTACCATCTATAGACGAAGTAATATATAAAGATCCTACTTACCACAATGAACTATACATTGAATTAGGACCATGGCAACAAGGCGGACATATTATAGGACATCCTACATTAGAAGGTAATAAAGCAATAGGAGAACTAGTCTCAAAGCCATTACAAGAATGGTTAAAAACAATATGAAATATGCATTTTTAATACCATCAGGACACCAAATGGTACCTAGTTTGTTGTTTCAACAATGGGTACCTTTTCAAGAATGGCTTGCCAAAAACGAAGATGGTATAATTATGAATATGGTTGCTTCAAATCAAACTGAAGGTCGAAACAAATTACTAACACGAGGCGATCAATCTAAACCATATGAATTTGCAAAAACGGTTGAATGGTTTATCTTTATAGATGCAGACATTAAGTTTTCTTTACCACAGATGCAAGAATTAATGTATTCTAAAGAATTGTTTGTAAGTGGATGGTATATTTTTAATCCTAACAACCGAACAAGTTTGGTAGGTTACTGGAAAGATGAACCAACATTATTGTCACCAAAGGAAGTTTTAAGTCATAAAGAAATGTTTGAAGTAGATCATGTTGCAGGCGGCTTTATGAAAATACATAGTAGTTTAATTCAACAGTTAGAATTTCCGTTTTATTATATTCCTAAAATAGAACGACCAAATGGCGACCCTACCTGGGTAGCAGAAGATTTGATATTTGCAAGAAATGTATATGAAAAAACTGGCATTAAGCCAAAAGTAATACCCACACTTAAAGTAGGACATGTTAAATGGGTAGTAATATGATTGATGCAAATCCAATTATGTGTGTAATAGAAGGTAAGTTATGTATTAACGGCATAATTTTTGAACACAACGAACTGCGAAAATCAAAAGAATATTTACAAAGCATAGGTGCCGAAGAGGTGCTCTTTTATCCTGAAGATGAAGACGAGGCAGACCAATTACATGAAATAATTATGAAAATGGCAGAGGCCTCACCCGAAGCCTCTGATGATGAGATAACATCTTATTATTTAAATTAAGGAGATAATGAAATATAGATACAATGAAGGAGAAATTTTAAAAGAACTAACCGAATACATTAATAAAACATACGGCGAACATTATGCAACAGAAGGTTTTCAAATACAAGATGTCTTTAATCACTTACAAATTGCTGAACCTTTTTGCAGAGCAAATGCTATAAAATATCTTTATAGGTTCGGAGATAAAGAAGGAAAGAATAAAAAAGACTTGCTAAAAGCCCTACATTATAGTATACTATTATATCACTTTAGCGGAATGGACAAATGAAAACTCTTTGGGTAGAAAAATATAGACCACAAACAGTCGAAGAATATGTGTTTAAAGACTCTGTTCTTAGACAGCAAGTAACAAATTGGATAGAGGAAAAATCAATACCACATTTATTGTTTAGCGGTTCTCCGGGCACAGGAAAAACAACCCTTGCTAAATTGTTATGTACAGCAATGGAAGTTGAAGACGCCGATACATTTTATATTAATGCATCTCGTGAAAATCGTGTAGAAGATATGCGAACTAAAATTAATAACTTTTCACAAACTATGCCTTGGGGCGACTTTAAAGTTATTATATTAGATGAAGCAGATTATTTAACTCCTAATGCACAATCTGTTTTAAGAGGACTTATGGAAGAATACCATACAGTTCTTAGGTTTATTTTAACTTGTAATTATCATAACAAAATATTACCTGCAATTAATTCTAGATGTCAAACATGTTATATTCAACATTTAAATGAAACAGATTTTATGGTGCGAGTAGGCGAAATACTTGCACGAGAAGAAATAGATTTTAATGTAGAATTACTTGAATCATTTGTTAAAGCATCATATCCAGATTTACGTAAAACTATAAACAATATTCAATTAAATTGTGCTACAGGTAAACTTGCATTTCCCGAAGACACCGACAATTCACAAGATTATAAACTTGCTATGATTGCATTGTTTAGAGAAGGTAAAGTTAAAGAAGCACGAAAACTTATTTGCGAACAAATAGGATTAGAAGAGTATGAAGATGTGTACCGGTTTTTGTATAGAAATTTAGACTTTTGGGGTACAGATGATAAACAGGATGAAGCAATTCTTATAATTCGCAACGGATTAGTTAAGCATGGCATGATAGCAGATCCGGAAATTAATCTTTCAGCAACTCTAATTGAATTAGAAAAGTTAAAAACAGGCTAAATATAGTAAAGGGTCTTGGAACTATGCCACAGGAATTTGAATCAATTAACAATAATATAAACTCTATACACGGTAGTGAAACACTACTTGACCTTCTATTAGAATGGGAAGATGTTTTAGATAATTTAGACATTTATGCATTTAAAAATTGGAAAAAAGGCGAACTAGTTGATGGTCCTCAAATAGAAAAATATTGGATCACATGTACAGTAATGTATCCGTATAAACTAATGCCTGATCCTGATGCAACAAAACGCCTTACTAAACATGGAATTAAAGTTAGTTATAAAGAAGATCATTATTTAAAGCCAGCAAAACTTGTACACCCTGAAGATTCAGAAACTAGAGCTAATGAAGAGCCATTTACAGATGAAGGGCAAAAGAAGCGTTCGGAAGGAAAACGCAGGGCAAAACTTCTAAAAATTCCTACATGGTTAGTTAAAATAGAAATTCCTAGACATTTTATAGATGAATTCTTGGCAGATACTGCTAGTACTTCGGGCGACGATGATATTGAATTAGAAGATGTCAAAGATGCATATGATGAAGGAGCAGGAGGCGAAGAACAATATCATGAAGAACCTGATCCTAATATGGCGGCACAAACACCAATGCCAATGGAATCAGTAGTACGAGAAGGATTAGAACCTAATGATTTACGAGATATAATAGATAACGTAATTGCAATTGATACATTCCAACCAAAATTAGGTGCAGAAGAAGAAACAATAGTTACAACATTTAAAGTTTTTAAATATGAACCACCCGCACAAGACCTTGCACATTTTATTGAACAAGGACAATATGATATTCTAGATGCAGAGGTATCGCCAGGTTCCGACGAAGATGGAAATTATCTTGTATTTGTTGAAATGAAACGTGATAAAAACTTCTTTATGAAACTACAAAATATTTTAAAAGATGTTAAAAATATTACTAATGTAGATGAGTGGAAATTTTCATCATTCAGGCATTCCCTACCAAAGGATTTCAATAGAGATAATATTGAAGCAAATGTTACTTTAGATAAAACAAAATACAAGGCTATCTTTATGAATCCGACAATTACTCAAGAACCAGTAGCAGAACCAGCTACCGAATCAATCAAAAAACGAATTAAATTTCTTGTAAATTATTAATATATATGTTATACTATAGTAGTAGTTAACAATAAATATTTTTAGGAGACAAATGAAATTAGTCAACGATACAAATCCTATTTTGCGTCAATCCGCTGTAGATTTTGATTTTAATAATGATGTAGATCCTGAAAAACTAGCCACAGAAATGGCACCAATTATGTTTGAATATAATGGAATAGGTTTAGCGGCACCGCAAGTAGGATTAAACTATAGGATGTTTTTAATAGGCGATCCCGAGCAGGCGCTTGCATGTTTTAATCCTAACGTGGTAAGTATATCTGAAGAATTAGTGTATGGTACAGAAGGATGCCTATCTTTTCCGGGCTTATTTCTTCGAATAGGTAGACCAAAAGAGGTTGTTGCAGAATTTACTGACCTACATGGTAAAGAACAAACTATGACTTTTACAGATATTATGGCTAGATGTTATTGTCATGAACTTGAACATTTAGATGGCATATTGTATACAGATAAAGTTGCTAAATTAACTTTGCAATTGGCTAAGCAAAAACAAAAAAAGTATTTAAAAATACTTTATAGGAAGGCAAAACGTGGCGGACAAGATTGAACCTATTGTTAAACGGGCTTTTAAGTTAGCAGAGGAACATAAACATCAATATGTTACCTTAGAGCACTTACTGCATTCTCTACTTCGCGATAGAGGCATTGGAGCATTTTTAAAAGAAATGAAAGTGGATTCAAAAGATGTATTGCAAGAAGTAGATTATTATGTCATTAACGAAATGAATGATATAAAATTAGACTCTAATACAAAGCCAAAGAAAACAAACACACTAGAACGAGTTTTTAATAGAGCATTTACCCAAAGTTTATTTACTGGTAAAAATAAACTAGATCCTCGAGATTTGTTGTTATCTATTTTAGCAGAACAACATTCCCCTGCAAGTTTTTATTTGCAACGTAATAAGATTAGTAAAGAAATTTTAATAGAAAAACTTACAGAGGATGACGAGGATGGTAGTGCATTGGATACCTTTTGTGATAATTTTAATGAACTTGCTATTCTGAAAAAAATAGATCCGCTAATTGGTAGAGAATTAGAAGTAGATCAACTTGCACAAACCATTGCTCGCAGAAAGAAAAACAATATTATAATGGTTGGTGATCCGGGTGTAGGCAAAACTGCAATAGTAGAAGGATTAGCAAGGTTAATAGTAGATAATAATGTTCCAGATATAATAAAAGAAAATACAGTATATAATTTAGATATTGGAGCATTGTTGGCTGGAACAAAATATAGAGGTGATTTTGAAGAACGATTAAAAGCAGTATTAGATGAATTAGAAGAACGTGATGATGCTATATTGTTTATAGATGAAATACATATGATTATGGGTGCCGGAGCTGGAGGTAATGGCTCAATGGATGTTGCAAATATGTTAAAACCAGCATTACAAAAAGGAAAATTACATTGTATAGGGTCTACTACACAAGAAGAATATAGACAGCATTTTGAAAAGGATAGAGCATTAGTACGACGGTTTCAGAAACTTAATATAGATGAACCTAGTATTGAAGATGCAAAGAAAATTGTACGAGGCGCATCAGAGCATTATGCGGAATTTTTTAGTTTAACATACACAGAACAGGCACTAGACGCGGCCGTTGATTTGTCTGCACAATACTTGTTAGATAAAAAGTTGCCCGACAAAGCCTTAGATTTAATAGATGCCGCAGGTGCAAGACAACGTATTACACCAGATCATAAACGTAAACTTATTGTAGATACCGAAGAAATTAAAGTAGAATTATCAAAAATAGCAAAGATACCGTTAGATACAATTAGTCATAAAGAAATAGAACAAGATAAAAGTATAATAGAATTAGAACAGAATTTAAAAACTAAGGTGTTTGGACAAGATGACGCCCTTCAAGTATTATTAGATTCGCTTTATATATCAAAAGCAGGACTAAAAGATCCAAAAAAACCTGTAGGATGTTATTTGTTTACAGGCCCCACTGGTTGTGGTAAAACTGAAACTGCAAGGCAACTGGCTCATTACATGGACTTACCCCTAGTTAAGTTTGATATGTCAGAATACCAAGAACGACATGCAGTATCTAAATTAATCGGAGCACCTCCGGGGTATGTTGGGTATGAAGACGGATCAATCGGATCTGGTGCCTTAGTAAATGAATTAGAAGAAAAAACAAATTGTGTATTGTTACTAGACGAAGTAGAAAAAGCACATGTAGATGTATTAAATATTTTGTTACAATTTATGGACGATGGTATCATTACCTCATCAAATGGTAAAACAGTAAGTGGCAGACATGTAACACTTATAATGACATCGAACTTGGGCGCCGCAAAAGCAGAAGAACGATCAATAGGTTTTGGTGGTACCAAACACGATAATGCACATGAAAAAGCAGTTAAAAAGTTTTTTTCGCCAGAGTTTAGAAATAGGCTAGATGCAACAGTTAATTTTAATAAACTGTCTATAGAAAATGTCAAACAAATAGCAATTAAGTTTATTAATGATTTAAATATTCTTTCTAAGCAACGTGAAATAGATGTTGTTTATAAACCAATAGTTATTGATTGGTTAGTTGAAAAAGGATACGATGAAGTAATGGGTGCAAGGCCCATGCAACGTGTTATTAATAACGAAATTAAACGACCTCTTGCCAAAGAAATGCTATTTAGAAAAAACTTTGGCAAAAAAGGCACAGCAACATTAGATATCGTTGACGACAAGATAAAACTAGACATGTTTTTTAGCTAAATAATAGAAAGAGGTGTTATGGCTAAGTTAAACGAAGAAGTTATTGTTATTAAAATATCTGAAATGTTGAAAGACACTGACCCCGTAAAGCCGTTACTTCCCCCTGAAATGCTCGCAACTTTAGAACCAGTTATTGGCGAACTTACTGGTAGGCAGAATGTTATGGTAGAAGTAATTTCCGAAACCAATGTAAGTGAGGTTCAACAAAATGTCTAGTAGTGTAGTAATGATGACCTCTGTTAGTGAAGATACTACAGGTGAAAAAATACAAGCAGATGGTTATTATGGATATGCAGATGGTTTACATACAGTAGCAATTACTATGACTGCCTATACTGGTCTCGTGGGTGTCCAAGGTACCCTTGCAAGTACTCCTGTTGAGGCAGATTGGTTTGATTTATTTGAAATGAATCTTACGGCCCAGACAAAAACTTTAGGCATGACTTTTTCTGGCAATTATGTTTATTTGCGAGCAAAAGTAACAAATAGATACGCCGGTACAGTAGATAAAATCCTCCTTAAAATTTAACTGGAATAACAATTGGCAGAATTTACTAATCATCTAATATTAAAAATGGACGAAGAGCTACCCGATCAATTGGCAGTATTGTTCTTTGATGTCGTTAATACAATAGGCCCCGATGATATTGTCCAAACAATGGAAGATAGTGTTATGTTGCATTATGTGCAAAATAATATACATAATTATGAAGTAAATCTTACCCGTTCAATTCAACCCGAAGAAGGCGATAAAATAGCCGAAGCTCTTGATGATGCAATGGATTATGATTTCGAATTAGAAGCATCAACTAGTATCGAAACAGATCTTGTTAATGGCATTAAATGAATTATTATCAAACTTTTTAAAAATTTACAATCTTACAGAATATAAAGTAATTCGAACTACTTCTGATGCTTGGGTTGAGCATCCTAGAATAATTGTTTTTGATGAAAAAAATAATTATTATTATAAAATTTTTTCTAATATAACAAAAGAAATAAAAAAATATGATCATGTATTTCTTAATAATGCATATTTTTCAAGCCACTTGGTAACATCTGTTATTAAAGAAAATATGTGGATTGTTAAACAAAGTGTTCCAACAGGAACACTTTTGACAGACATTTTTAGAAATAAAAATATAGTAGACGATAAAATAATTGATAGTATATTGGCTAATTTAGTATGGGTCAAAAACGAAACACAACGTATCTTTCCTAGTCTGCCTAAGAATAAACTTTGGGATTTTTCCGGTGGAGATTTGTGTGCAAGTAATCTTATATATAATACACAAACTAATAATATAATCAATATAGATATAGAACATTCACAATGGGTAACTAAAGATGAATACTTAACATATGCATTTAAAAGATTAACAAAACATTTATGGAAGTGGAGTCAAATTCCAGGTTGTAATTTTCTTCCTATACTTAAAATGCCAAAAATTTTAGATAAATGTATGATGTTCATTGATAAAGAAATTTTATGAATTATTATGATTTTGATTTAAAAAAACAAGTTGTTTTTAATTATGCAGAAACACCATTACCCGCTGGACATTTTTTAAAAAAATTTTTAATAGAATTTCAAATAGAAAAATTTGAAACAATTAAAACAGGATCTACTAAATTAGATTTAGGAAAAGTAACAATACCACAAAAAACAGTTATTCATGATTTAAATAATGATAAATTTTATAAAATTTATGTAGGTTATTCTAATGATACTTGGGAGTTAAATAATAAATTTTATAACACCGCATATTTTCCTAATAATATAATAAGTACACATCTTAATAAAAAAAATAATTGGTGGATATTAGAATCAACACGAGTACCAGGCGAAGATGTATATAATTATTTGTTAAATGAAACTAGAATGACATTTTCGATGGACGAGTATTTAGATGCTATGCTTCATACTATGAAATTTTTTAGCAAGGAAGGAAAACGGATATGGGATAAAGACAGGCCAGAAGGGAAATATTTAAGTATAGGTGAAGTAAATTGGATAGCACGAAATAATATGTTTTATGATTCAATAACTAACCAATTTACAAAAGTAGATCATGAACCTCTAATTAATTGGGTAGGTAAACAAAGTTATATGAATGATGCCATACGATCTTTTATTGCATTATTTGGTAATTTAATGGGACTTAGAGATCATAAACATATTATGAATTATATTGCTGATGGGAAAAATATTTTAAAAAGAATAGAATATTGTATAGATTTTGTAGAAACTGAAATTTTTGATTAAACATGTTAAATTATGTAGATATAGAAACAGTCAGTCATTGTAATGCAAGGTGCACCTTCTGTCCTCAAAGTCAAGATCCTTTGCCCGCCAATACAATGAGTTTAGAGTTATTCGAACATATATGCAAAGAACTACGAAAAACAAATAAATTATATAAACATTTTTATGTTGTTTTAAATCACTATGGCGAACCGTTACTAGATAAATTTTTTAAAAAGCGAATTAAACTTTTAGAAAAATATAGAATAGATCTTCAACTTCATACTAATGGAACCAAATTAGACAAAGATAAAGTTGCATTTTTATACCAATATAAACATGTGGTGCAAAAAATAGAAGTCAATATGACAACCATCGACGAAGAAGAATGGTGTGCTACATATGGATTACCTCCCGCTCAATTTAAAAAAACTTTTAGTAATTTGCTTAATTTATTAAAAACTTTTGCTTCTGTACATAAACAACCCAAAGGTGGTATTGTATTAAATGGAAAAGTAAAAAATCAATTAGAATCTATGACAAGTCATCCTATTAAAGTAGATTGGTACATTATGCCACATAATAATAGAAGTGGTAACCTTAAAATTAATAATAAAAATGAATCTGACATATATGATACAGCATATAAAGGCAACGACTACATGTATACGTGCCTTAAAGGTGTTTTGAAATCTAATTTTTCTGTAAACTATGAAGGGAAAGTATTTTTATGTTGTCAGGATTATTATCAAAAAAATATCATAGGAGATTTGACAAAAGATAGTGTACAATATATACTTAATACAGTAGAAGCAACGCATTTAAGAGATCAAATTTATGGCAAAACGCTTGCCGACAAAGATCTAATATGTAGAAAATGTATACATTCAGTAATAGATGGTTTAGATTTTCCTTTACATCATCCTCAAGGTTGGGTTAGAAAATGATACCATGGTTATTAATAGATGATATATTAGATACAAAAACCACAATTACCTTAACAGATATTAACCCATCGGATGGTAATATAACTCCACTTGAATTAGTCATAACTTCCTTATTAATAAGCACATTAAAACCTAAAAAAATCTTTGAAATAGGAACATTTAATGGGCGAACTACTATTAATATGGCATTAAATCAGCCAAAAGATGGCGAAGTTGTAACCTTAGATTTACCTACAAATGAAACAAAACTACCACTTGCCCCTTCAGAAGAAAAGTATATTTTAGGTAAAGACGGACGTCGTCAAACACATGCACAAATAAAACAAATATATGGTGACTCGGCTGATTATGATTTTACTGATTATATCGACAGAATTGACTTTATGTTTGTAGATGGATCGCATAGTTACGAATATACAATGAACGATTCTAAACTTGCTTATAATTTAGTTCGTCGAGGTGGGTATATTCTTTGGCATGACTACGATAGTCCTTATTGGCCCGGAGTAACTGAAGCATTACATGAGCTTTACTTGGGCAATTTTGATTTTAAACAGTTGCAACGTATAGTTGGAACCACCCTTTGCATTCTGCAAAACCGATAAATATTCATATATAGATGGAGTACCATGATGCCGAAATCTGAGAGCACTAAATCCGCACAAATGCGCGAAGTAATAGATAGACTTACAGAAGATCCTAAGGATCCTTTTGAAACAGACATATGGCCCCCCAGCGGAGGAACATATGATATTAAATCATTACAAAGTATGGTCGCAAGACAATTAATGGACCTAGCTAAAACTATAGCAACCGCCGATATTGATGAACCTGCAGATCCTTTTTATGTACGGCGAGTATATAAAATGTTATACAGTAAAGATAATCCTGTTTTTCAAGGAAAACTTGAAACTCTTGTTACCGCATACGATAAATTAGCCCGGCAAAACAGACATAAGAAACAGTTTGGGGATATTACATAATGCGTTTCGCAGAATTATTAGAGGGTGGCAATGTCTTTGGTGAAAACACTGAACGAATTGCTAAAGAAAACATACAACCTACATTAGATAGATACTATGTAGAGTTGCAACAAGTGTTTCCACGAGCAGACATTACCCCTAATAAATTTCATCCTGTTGGTTCTGTAGGTCTTAAAAGCACAAGTGGCGACATAGATCTAGCAGTTGATGCAACAGAATTGTTTCCTCGAGGTATCTCAAGCAAAACTGTTCAGGCATGGAATATTAAGTCTGACGAATTTGTAATGCGATTTGATCAATTTAAAAAACGAGCAAGAACATCAACTGACGAACAAGTTGCCATGAAGACCGCATTAGTTTTAATTAGTGAATATGTTAACGAACATGCACAAAATATACATATGCAACCCAAAAAAGTTACTCCTGGAAATGCATTTGGAATGTTTCCGCAATACGACGAAGAAGGTAACAATTTAAATATAGGGGTTCAAATTGATTGGATGGTCGGCAATTTAGATTGGTTAAAATTTAGTTATGCATCTGCCGACTATGGTGAAACGTCAAATGTTAAAGGGTTACACAGAACACAATTAATATTAGCAATGTTTCAAGCAACTAACCATTCATTTGATCATAAAGTAGGTGTTAAAGATAAAGCAACAGGCGAAGTAGTTGCCGGAACACCAGATGATACAGTAGCACTATTAAATGAATTGTTTGGACTAAATTTATCAGTACAACAATTAGCAAATTACCACACGTTACATGATGCTATCAAAGGGCATCCATTGTATGATAATACAATGCAAATTTATTTAAAAATACTAGATAGAACACGAGTAGATATACCAGATGACTTACAAGAGTACTGGATACAACATAAAGATGAGTTTGGTTTAACAGGAAAATTTTTACCTGACGACAGCAATCTTAGGAAATACATATGAAAATAAATGAAATAATACAAGAAGATATAATGCCAACGCATTTTTCGCAAATGCAAGGGAAACAACGCAAGTACCACGAATTTGGACCTAATACCAAAACCCAGTCAAATTATACGGATACAACATATGATCCGGCAACTAATACATTAGATACTGATCTTGAGAAAACAGAAATGATGCCAGGACATGGGCCTATGGGGATGAGAGGCCATCAGGGTAGAAGATACACCAAAAAAACAGGCTCTTCAGGACAACAGCATGGAACCGGACACGATAGAAGTTGGACGAGCATAACACAACAGAAAAGAAGCAAACCTGCTCAAGATTGGGGCGAAGAGGTGCTAGATAGAGGGGACAGTTTACATAGTTCATCTGATCGATCAAGCGACATAAGATATACGCCAGGTTCATATTCTACAAACCGAAGTGCATCAGATCATGATGTGCGTGACAATAGAAGTGCAACAGATACAGCAAAAACCACAATATGGGATCCAGAAAAACAAAAACTTGTTACTCACCGGATAGATCCTGCCACTATTTCGGACTTCAAAGTATCCTCTGGAAGTGTTGGAAGTGATTTTACTGTTCGAAAGGCATCCGGTGCACAGGCTAGTCCCGAAGAAAGGTTAGCAAATCGAAAACGTGCTCTTGCACATGCACAGGCAAATAGAGGTATAGATCCAAGGAATCAAACAATATGAGATTATATGAAATAATAACAGAACGGGAGATGAGAATTCTCCCTGACGGCACATATGAATATTTTACACCTGGGGAATTAACGAAGCATCTAAATTCAGATTATCCTCCTTTTAGAGCCGGTGCAGAAGCGTTTATAAAGAAAAACCCACCAAGAGGAGAATTTTGGCCAAAAGACTGGAATGCTAATGCTCTTGCAGTAGTAAAATCACGACAGGATCAACATAATACAGAACTTAAAATGCCACCACCAGAACCGCAAGAAAAACCCGAGTATGTTGTGAAAAGAGATATAAACAAGTTGAGTAGAGCAGATTTGGATTTAGGAAGGCCGGATGATGAAATTTCGGCTATTGCTGGTGCTGGTACCGATGTAGAACCCAAACCTACTATGCCTATGGGTGGAATTGCAGGTGTTATTCGCAGGAAAAAACAGAAATGAGAATAGATGAAATAATTGAAAAAACAGTATATACAAAACCAGGAGAAGATCAAGCTGGTAGATCTAAATATCTAAGCACTTATGATATTGGTGTTATGGATAGAGGTTTAGAACAAGGCGAAAACACAAGCATACAATATAAAGGAAATATTCAGCCTGGGCCCAAAGATAACAAAGGTCGGCCAACCGCTGTCCAACATACTGATTATTATTCCCATGATAAAAATCCTAGAATTCATGGCACAAGAGTAACACGAGAACTTAATCAAGATGATATGTTTGGTGTTACCAAAAAAACATACATGCGTGATCCTGAAACCGGAAATCCGAGCAAACATGCAGGACATGTTACTTCGCAAGATATAAATCCTGCACATTTAAAAAGACTTAAAGCACATCATTTGGGGACAAAATAATGAGTGGAGTTGCAGGCGGAGATCGAATAAGCAACGAACATGTTAATTCAACTGCGAAAAGTTATATCGATTCGGTATTATCAGGTTTTCCTGGATTCATATCTGCAGACATTACTGGCGGAGTGGCCGCAGGTAAAAGTGATCACGGCGACATAGATTTAATTGTACACATAGAAGGCAATGACAAACGGGCAATTAAAAAAGAATTACAAAACTATTTAGAAAATCAACCTGTAAATAAAATTTTACCGTTTCGAAGTGACAAGTATGCAGGCAGACGTTCATACAATGCAGGTGAACTTGTTAGTATTTTGTTTCCACAAACAGATGGTAAAAAAAGTTTTTTAGATTGGCCTGCTGAAAAACAAGGTCTTATATTGGGTCTTGTTAAAACTGCTATTCAAGAAGCAAATGCAACAAAAACAGTAGATAGATTATTTGCAAGTATAGGTTTGGGCATCCCGTCAACAAAAAAAGTATTAGAATTTAATCTAAGTGGTATTGAATTACAATTACGAGCGTACGAAAAAGATCATATAGGTAGAGAAGCAAAAGGTACTAGAGAATTATTGTGGAAATCCAATAACTGGAATGATGTTGTTAGTTTATTACAAAATTATGATTTAACTAAATCATTTGATGACTTATTGCCTGACGTACAAGCGTCTTTAAAACACCCTACAAGCAAAGATAGAGTTAAAGGTGTGTTCAATGCTATGGTGTCTATTAAATCGGGCGAAGTAGGCACATCTAAAGCAGACAGAAAACAAGAAACAATTAATATGATTAATGCTATGGAAAGCAAACATATACTATTTCGGAGTTTAATAGGGGGCTATATTTAATGTTAATAGAAGAAATTATACCAGAAGAAAAACTAACAGAATTTTGGCCAGTACTCGCAAGAATTGGAATGGGCCTTGGAGGTGCGGCATTACGAGGTGCAAAAGGATTAGGTAGAGGTGCGGCAGGACTAGGTAGAGGTGCAAAAGGATTAGGTAGAGGTATACTTCGAAGACCAAAGACTACTATTGGTTTGGGTTTAGGTGCCCATGCGTTGGCTTCTCTTTTTTCGAAAGATCCTGAAGCTAAAAAGATGCACGATGAAATGGAGGCTACCGAAGACGAACAGGAACGAGAACGATTACGACAAGACTTAGAAGCACGAATAAAACATTGGGAAGGGGACATGGATATATTATTTCCAACATGGAGAGATCCTGTTGAGGAAGGCGACAGTCCGCATCCTAAAGGTAGTAAAAAATATAAAGCACATATGGCGGCAATGCATGCCAATATGTAGGAATTTAAAAAAATGAGAATTGCAGAAGCTATTTTAAATGAAAGTATTGTAGATGATTTACGCAATAGCCTTGTAAAAGGTCTCAAACCTGAATATGGCCCCGGTACCGAAACATATAATAATCTTCTAAAAGAATTTGAAAAAATTGCAAGTTGGGCAAAAAATAGACTTAGAAAAGGCGAGGACGAGAATAGTGCCGTTGACAATTCTAAAGTGGTTTGGCTTTTAACTTGGTGGGTATTAGATACTAAATTACATTTTATACTAACTGCAAAAAGATTATCTAGTGTTTCTCCACAAGTTTATCCTACAGATAGCCCTGAACGTGCATCTTTAGAGCAACATAATAATATATTTACAGATAAAGAAATTCAAAAAGTAGAAAATAAAGCAAAACAAGCACAACTTCACTGGGAGCAAACCCCCGACCGACCTCGAGGTATTTTTCCTGAAAATAGTGCTGATAAATTTGTAGTAGCCCTTGTACATTTTTTAGGTACAGAAGGTGTTTCACAAAAAGTACGAGAAATGCCTCTCAAACCAACCACGACTCCATTACAAGCACTAGAAGAATGGAAGAATATAGAAGACGATTGGTTACAACAACTTAAAGATGAAGAACGTAGTATATTTCATCCTAACTACAAATACCAACCTGAAAATACTTTAAAACCAATGATAAAATTTCCAGATGGCTCTGCTTGGTTTAATTTAGACAAACAATTTTGTCAAGAAGAAGGTAGCTCAATGGGTCATTGTGGTAATACTGCTTCATATAACGAAGATGATACAATCTTTAGTTATAGATCACCACATCTACACAAGACTAGTGAATCGGGAGAACACTGGATACCCCATCTTACATTTATATATAACACCTCAACTAATATGTTGGGTGAAATGAAAGGCTATGGCAACCAAAAACCTAGAAAGAAATATCACGAAGTTATTAAAACATTAATAATGGATGATAGAATTAAAGGTATTGCGGGAGGCGGATACTTGCCAGAAAGTAATTTTAGTGTATGGGATTTAGATGATGCAAAAGAACTAGTTGAAAAGAAGCCATTATTATCAGGAGATAATTTAAAAAAATATGTTCAAATGGTAGGAATAGATGATACATTAACAGAGTTAGTTCATACTAGAATGGGCGACGGTGCTCGTTTTGTTCCATTACCAAATCAAGGTAGAGATACACGAACACAAATGGTTCGATTAACAGATGAATATCCTAACTTTTTTCAATTAATAGAAAAAGAATTTTCAGATGCTCCGTATGTGCATATGATTAGTGCCGCAATGGAAGGAGGTTCGTGGGGAATGGGTTCAGGTGAATATGATTTTGAACAACAAGCCATAGACCTGTCAGAAGAAGATGATATGGACGATCGTACAAATCATCTTATAGGAGAAAATGATCCAATAATAAAACAAATAATAATAGATGAATTAGTACATTATTCTGATGGTGCTCCAATGGATAGTATATGGGACACATTGCAAGAATATGGCGGAGAGTTTTCAGATTGGCTTAATACCTCATTACTTGATGCATCTAGAACTGGTTGGTCGGAAGGAATAATTAGTGCATTATTGGCTCATGCAATACGAACAATAGAAAATTCTTCAAGTGGTTATATGGGGTATGGTGGAAAAGACGTAGAATTAGAAGTTCAAATGAGAGCCCCTGGTAGGCCAGAATTAGAAGAAAATAAATGTAGTATAAATGCACCAATCGAAGAAGTCCTAGATGTAATAACATCAATTGATGAACATAATGATGAATTAGGTTGGGATTGGTGGACACCTTATGCAGTAGCACATGAAGGCGGCGAAGAATGGGACGATGATTGGAAAGAGGACATCTATTGGGACCGTATGAAGGCAACGCAAGAGTTTAATACTAATATAGATAATGCACCAAAACTACATACAGGTGAACAATTTAAAGAAAAATACGATAGATTAAAAGAAGAAACACCTGTAAAAGAAAATAAAAAAGTATTTGGGTTAGCACAAATGTTAACAAACACAAATGGTGAAAAAGCACATGCAAAATTACATAAAGTATGTGCTAGATTAGGGTTATCAAAAGATCAATGTCACGCAATAACAAGTAAAGCAGGATATACTTGACCAAATGAACATTAGTCTTGGAGAGATTAAATGAAAATAAATGAAGTAATAACCAAAAAAGAACGTGTTGATGAAGTACTCCCTGCGATTATAGGCGGAGCGGTTAGACTGGCGCCATATGCGTTGAGGTATGGAAAGAAAGCCTGGGATTACGGAAAGAACTTCTTTAACCCTGATGTTGCGAAAAAAACTAAAGGCGCATTACATTTAGCAGGGGAAATAGGAAAAAAAGTGGGACCTAAAGTTCATGCGGCAGCCGAAGTCGGAAAAAAAATGGTTAGAAATTCTCCAGCCGATACATCTGTTCCTGATGCATTAAAAACTTCTAAAGTTGGTTATGGAACAGGTCAAGTTGATCCATCTCTTGCTACTGCCGCTAGACAGAAACTAGCAGTCGCAGGAAAAGGTGTTAAACCAAAACCTCCAGCACGAGGCAAGATGAGCCCAGAGGCAGGTGCCGCAATAGCACAAGCACAACAAGCACAAGGGAAAAGGCGAAGACCGTAATGAGATTTTTTGAACTTACAGAAGCAGGAGGTATTTTAAATAGAGGTACCCAGCCTCATCGAGTTAAAACAAAATATCATCGGTCTTCAGAGTATGATGATTCTTTTGAAGATTATGATGATGATCCGTTAGAATCGGCTCTTGATAAAGTACAAGATAGGGTGTATCATAAGTACACGCCAGAAGAAGAAGAAGCATTAATAAAAGCAGGGTATGCGACACATACAAAAAAAGAAGCAAAAAATTTAGCACGAGCAGACGAGTATCCGACGGAAAATTTTCATGCTAAACCCGACATGACTGTTAAGATTTTTTATTGGCCAAATAAAGAAATAGGTAAACCCTATACAGTATTTCATTAGGTAATACCATGCAAGAAAAAGAAATAATAAAAGAAGCAGTAGCTGGTGAAATAACTGTAGGCTTTGAATTAGAAATTGTAGTCCCCAGTGCTAGATCATTTGGTTCTAGGTTCAGTGATATGGAACCCGGAACCTTGATAGAAGTGCATCCTAATATACAACGAATAGTAGACAAGTATGGTTTAGCTCGAATGGAAGAACTAAGTGTTGCGGCAAATCCAGATGACACAGATACTCATTTTGGGGCAGAATTTGATATAGGTTTAATTAAAGACGAGAATGGTGCAAAAGCAAGGCTTACAGCAACACCACCTAACTTTCAAAAAGTAGCAAAAATTATAAAAGAATTTTTTGATAACGGCGCATATACAAATAGTTCCTGTGGCTTTCATGCTCATTTTGGATTGGGGGCATTAACAAAAACAAGTGGAATGGATGCTACCTGGTTTGCAATTTATTTTTTAGATAGTGGACTATGGGACAAATATTCTATATATAAAGGTATAAAACAATATGATGATAAAGAATATGCAAGTTTAAATAATTTACGGGAATCAGTTGAGGAATTTAAAGGATCATTAGAACATCTTACAGCAAAAGAAAATAAACTAGAATATGCATATGATCAAACAGTTAATAAATTAGCAATGGGTGTATTTGACAAATACAATGTACTTAATCCGCATGATCAAGGAACATTAGAATGGCGAGGATTGCGTGGTGTGTTTGATGATCTATCCGGACAAGTTGGTAATTATAATTTAATAGTAGATTATTTAAAATTTGTATATAAATTTGCTAGAGATTTAGGACAAGCCCAAACCAAAATATTAGATTATGATGTAAGTGGAGTAACATTACGAGAATTAAAACGGTTTTATTTTGAAAATAAACAAAAACAAAAAGGTTCAATTAGTAATGTAGCACAATTATTTGTTAGCCATTTTAATCCTATAATGCCAACTGAGAAATTTAAAAATACTCATGCAGACTTTACAAAACATTTATCAATTAGGAATGATGCAGTAAATACAAAGCAGTATGATGATAAAAATTATTTAAATAATTTAAATAGTCAAATGGCCTTTGGTGCCAAAGCATTACAACCATTTGTAGGTAGGCAGGCATGGGGAACACCAGACTCTCGTATGAATGTAACATTACGTACTAGAAGCGGACACGAAGGGTTAGAAATAGATTTATATGATATGACATATGATAATCAAGCATTTGAAATAGAACCCGGACATTGGAACGAATTAGTTCTTAAGTTTGGATGGGGTATGTGGAATTGCGTATTTGAAACTTGTCAGTTTTTATTTAAAGATCCAAAGTTATATAAATTTAAAATAAATGAATTATTTTTAGATGCTTTGTACACAGATTGTGTAGCAGTATTCAAGACTATGGAAGAAGCAGAGTATGCTAAAAAGACTTGGACAGAATTCCATGGACACGGAACAGAAGACATACATTTTATGTCAATAGAATAATTATAAGGAGACAAATGATGCCAGTACAATCAATGCAGGCAATTGCAGAACATTCCTTATTCAAGGCAGCCTTACCGATAATATGTGCGGCATTGATAGGAAGCATTACATGGATATTCGTAACAGTTTTGGCTTTAGACAAAGTTCTTCATCGAGTTGAAGAAGCAGAAATACCACAAATTAATGCAGATATAGCAAAAGGCTATGAAAAAATAGATAATATAGAGGATAAGATGACCGAGTTAAGGATTAAATTTGCTGAGTTAGCATCTCCTGGTCATCCGACACAAAGATCTTCTATGAGAGAATAAAACAAAACAACCATAAAACTTAGGGGAGAAATATGGCAATTTATAAAGAAGACAAAACTGGCTGTCCATTTGTTTATAGAGTGGGAGCAGTAACAAAAGTAGTTGATGGTGATACATTAGATTGTGTTTTTGATTTAGGATTCGATGTCATGGTAAAACATCGTGTAAGAATGTTAGGCATTGATACACCCGAATCAAGAACAAGAAGTTTAAATGAAAAAGTGTACGGTTTGTTAAGTAAGGCCGCACTTAAATCATGGGTACATTGGGCAGTTATGTCTGACAGAGATGATATTGACATTGAAATTAGATGTCCTGAATCAGACAGCCGAGGTAAGTTTGGAAGAATTTTAGGCGAAGTTTGGGTTAACTGTAATGCTGAAGGTGAGTACGGAGGCTGGACTAATGTTAACAAATGGCTTTGTGAAAATGGTCACGCAGTTGGTTATTGGGGGCAAAACAAAGATGATGTTAAACCCGAACATTGGGCAAATAGAGAATTCTTAGCAGAACATGGTAAGCAAACTCTTTTACAGTGGGACTAGCAATAAATATTAATATGAATATTTTAAACGCATATATTAAAGATAAATTAAATGAAGCCGCATTAACTTTTGCTGAATTACGAAAAGTACGATACGGTGATATGCGGTATTATCGAGATTTAATTACAAAAATTAAAAATGGAGATCCAGTAACATTAACAGATGGATCTCATGTTGTTATTGCAAGTGACCAATATAAAAAACTTAATAAAACAATATTTGGTACTGCTGGAATTCCGAAAGATTGGAATAAACAAGTAGGGGTTATTAAAGGCGGAGATAAAGTTTTACTTCGTACAGTATCTGCCGGTGGAGATCCTAACAGGATGCCTAAGGGATTTGCGTTAAAATTAGATAATGGCGAATCTATTACATTAGGCCAGATAGACAAAATAACAGTAAAAGAAGATTACAACAGAGGTGATGTTGCTGAAATTTTTATGGGATTGGCTGTTACTGCTAAAATTTTATATCATAACAAAGAAGAAGCAACATTTGAAGATTGCCTTAAAATTATAAATGAAAGTACTATTAATAGTGCCGATGGAAGTTTAATTTTTGGTAGTCCAATTATATATGAAGATGGCGAACCAGATAGATTAGATGTTAATATACGAGTTCGCAAAAATAGTATGTATCATGTAGAAAAAGTTGTATTAGCAGATGGTGATACAAATGAATTTAGAGGATTTTTCCAAAGTGCTATAAGTTATATCAACAGTAAATCTCCTATAATAGAAAAAATAAAATTACCAAAAGAAGATAAATCATCTAATAAAGTAGTAGTAAGAGGCGTAGGCACAGAAGATCAAAAAGGTACTAAAGCAGATTTAGTATTACAAGTAGATAATACTGTAATTAATTTGTTAAGTGTAAAAGCAAACACAAGACAAGTAGGGCAAATTACTAGAAGTATGAATACACCTGCATTAATAACAAAAGCAGGAACGGATTTACAAACACATTTTAATGAATTTTTCGGACTTAATGTTTTTAAAATTAATCAACAAGCATTTGCTCAGGATCCAGCAGAAGCTCTACGAGATGCATATGCAGGAGCCGCACAATTATTAAATACTGCGGTGAATACACCACAACAAGAATTTAATTTTTTAGATGCAACATTTAAATTCTTACATCATCATGCAACTCTTGGAAGTGATATAGATATAGTAATGTTAGGTGCAGATCCAAATAATCCTATGTTTACTAATTTAAAATTTGACGAAACATTAAAAACAAAATTAGAAAAAGTTAATTTTGTTTTTAGACCACCTAGACAATCAGGAAATCCAACATTGTTTATTAATATATTTCCTGAAGAAAAAATAGAAGAATTGCCCGATTTTGATAGCGAAATGGGGCTATATAGTATAAGAACTTATTTGCAGGCAACTGGTAATATTAGAACAGTTATCGAAATAGGCAATGGTGCCCATTTGCTTGCAGATCAAAAAATTAGCATAAATAGTAGTACTATGGAAAACATAAAAGAAACTGCCTCTGCAGGTAGTACAAGTGCAGGTAATGTTGCTACAGTTAATACTCCATTAGGCAACGGTAAAATGATTAGACGGCAAAAAGTAGTTAGTGCAGATGCCAATGAAGTAGGAATGTTTCCAAAAGAAGTTAAAGAAAAAGCAGTTGGCGTTAAAACAGGTGTTCAAGTTAAAACAGAAACTGATTATCCTGCACAAGCAAAACGCCCAGAAGGTTACACAAAAGGAAAATTAGTAGGTGATTCAATGACAAATGATAAAAATGACAAACTTAAAGAAGGCGTATTAGATGCATCCGACGAAGATGGTTGGATGGCAAAAGAACAGTTATATAAAACTGCTCAATATGCAATTAAACTTCATCAATTAATAGGCGATACAGATAATTTAGAACCTTGGGTTCAAGCCAAAATTACTAAAGCCGCAGATTATCTTGGTTCTATTAAACATTATATGGAATATGAGCAAGTTAATCCACATCCAACAGATGAGCCAAGTAGCGAAGAAGCCATAGAACCAACAGCGGATTTGATAGGTATGGAATCTGTTAACCCTAGAGTTAAAAAAGGCATGGATCGTATTTTTGGTTCGGCACAAGAAGATTTGGTAACTAGTTTAGTGAAGTAGCGGCATGCATTATGACATACAGTCTTACCGAAAAGGAAGAAATACTATACGAGCGGCAAATTGACGAACTATTCAATCTGACCGAAGTATCCCCCCTTGTCAGCGACAAAGAATTAGTACAATATGTAGACCCCCAAACAGGGCAGGTGCAGATGGTAGATCCTGCTACAAAATGGAGTCTAGATAAAGCAGATGCAACAGGTCACGCTACAGATCAGTATAGGTGGGACGAACATCCTAAGGTAATTCCAACACCAATACCTCTTGAACCTACAATAGAAATAAATCCAGATGACGCAGAAAATGTTGATCCTCCTGTAGTTCCTATTCCTATAGGACTGCGAACAGGCCCCGAAATCAAACCACCAATATTGGGGCCCAAAAAACCCATAATAGTACCACCTTGGGAGGAGCCAAAAAAAATAATATATGATCCGTTAACTGGTAAGAAGATAGGAGCACCAAAAGTAATACCTAAGAAAATACCTTATACATCTGATCATGGTCTAATTAAAGGACCAGCAAGTAAGCAAATACAATATGATCCTTTAACTGGGAAGAAGATAGGAACCGGAAAACTAAAACATACACAAATACCTTATACATCTGATCATGGTCTAATTGAACCACCAGATAAAAAGGCTATAAAATATGATCCTTTAACTGGGAAGCCTGCAGGAGAAATACCAGATAAATCTAACAAGC
>LWDU01000092.1_pt2 | contig 37522 bp, 38 predicted proteins | sample 727161 | NCBI WGS metagenome assembly LWDU01 (sample SAMN04566230, study PRJNA314399) | hydrothermal vent metagenome | isolation source: deep sea hydrothermal plume seawater | place: Mexico: Gulf of California, Guaymas Basin | collected 2004-07-11
TTTAAGTAAAAAATAGTAAATCTTCCCCATATTTCTCTTCCTCTAACCCACCTACACTCTTCCACACAAATTATTTTGCAAAAAATTCAAATAACTGAGATAGGGAGCCTAAAAAAGCCCTTGACACGAAGCCAAATGTGCTATCCTATGTCTGAAAGAGGATCAAAGGTAGTAATATTACTAGGGAGATCCCTGTAGGGCCTCCCTGACCCTTACAAAGGGTCTCCCTTCTTCGAATCCTCTGTTCAAACTGGAGATTATTACATAGTCTCGCCCTGTAGGGCTCGATAATGTCCTCCTAAGTGTTACACAGCTCGCCCTTTTGGGGGGCTCGCATGGATGAAAAAACATGCCGTCTCCTGGGTACCGGCATTAATATTACTATAGCTCCACCACATACCTATAGGTATGTCACAAGGGTTTGATCTTTTGATCAGGCCCTATTTTTTTGCCAAAAATCCATATCCCCAGATATGGGGTTATGAAATCAAGCTTTAGAATCAAAGATGAGCTATAATTTGCGTAAAGGGGGGAAGTAATGCAAATAATAAGATTGATAGACGTAGTAGTGAGTTTCATTTGTGCATGTGTTGCTTGGCAGATCATGTTTGGGTCTAGCATTCCAGTGGAGTCGGCAATATCAGCGTTAATATTGTTCCCAGTGTTGGGTTTTCTAGGTGTGATCTTTGAGTTGTTTAAGGTCGTGAGCTTCTTTGTGATTTTTCTTAGCACAATGTTTGTTTTTGATCAGCTAATCCTAATAATCAGATCCATAGGACATGAGTATAATCATAAGATGAATCCTGGCTACCACAGAGTCAATGATCTTAGTGATTTTCCAGAGGATGAACCCGCAGACTCGCAGAGTCTCACCCAAAAGGAAGACAATTAGATGGGCAAGAGCCGTAATCGGGAAGAGGACTTCGTTGATAAGGAAATATCTGAAGATAAACTGAGTAACAGAGAAGCTAAGAAGAACAGGGTTAAGAATAGAAGAAAGCAACTCAATATAGCTATAGAAGAGAGCATTCTTCTTGGCATAGAACTAGATTCTTTGTATGAGAATTGAAGTGAATAGTGTTGAAGACCTAGTTGACCTGTCAGTTGATGGAGTTGTTGACCTAACTGACCCAGAGACCGGGAGAGTTATTGTTAAAGGGGTACCTATTTCTATGACAATAGACAACATGTCAATAGCCTCCTATGTCTGGGACTATTTAGACACAGATAACCTAATGGAGCTAGAATAGCATGGAGTCAGTACTTATTTTAGTGGGTGTCCTTGTTGGCCTTATAATTCTAGTAAGATCTATAGGAAAATATGCATATATTGGGGGTAAGGGTGAAGCAGATGCAGAAAACAATGCACATAATGTCAATGTTCTCAACAGAGTCATGTCTAAGCTCCAGGGCAAGGTACCTAACGTCTCTGATATTGCTAATCGTTGGCGTAATAGGATGTAGTCATGGTCGAGGCGCTGTTGTTGTGGCTCCATGCCCGGTGCCATCGGTCTTAGCCTATTCAGAGCTAGGAAAGATGAATGAATGTTGCCCCGGGATGGTAGAATACCTGGGTAGAGTTGAATTATTATGTGATGCACTGGAGGAGATGAGAAAATGAGCCCCGAAGTACGTCTAGCACTCAGTCCTTCTGAGTTTGATTCCATATGCAGGAGATTGGAGAGAATTTTCCCTGATCTCTCGCAGACTAGTGGCAAGCGGTCTGTCACTAGAAACCAAAAGGTAGGAGGTAACCAACTATCTAAACACCTGCTTGGTATGGCAAGGGATTATGGAACAGATAGCCAACCAGATGAAGCCATGCAGAACAACTACTGCGTTATAGCTATCTCTCTGGGGCTTTGGCCGCTCTACCATGATAACCACTTGCACGTCCAAGGGCTACCCCCTGGGGAGATCCCCCGGTGGTGGAGGGAACGGTACTTAGGTTAAGGAGGTTAAGGAGGTTAAGGAAAAGCCGTTAGGGGTAGGGTAGGCTCTTCGATCCCTCTCCCCTTTAGGAGGGTTTATCCTCCCCTATCGGTGATCTGATGGATTTGTTTGAATTATCAATAGGTGTATGGTATACTAATCGAAATAGCACCCGAGGGAACATTGCAAACAGAGATACGCGAAAAGATATATGACAATCTTAAGCACCTCAGTGAGCCTGATGCCAAGCGGGTATTCATACTTCTTGAGGAACTAGATAAGCGAGAATTTCGTAGCAAGACAGCAAACAATTTTATAGACTACACGAAGACAATCTGGCCTGAGTTTATATCTGGCACACATCACAAGATAATGGCGGATGCCTTTGATAGAATAGTTGGTGGTGATCTTAAGAGACTCATTGTCAACATGCCACCTCGTCATACAAAGAGTGAGTTTGCATCATGGCTGCTTCCTTCTTACTTCCTAGGCAAGTACCCTGATAAAAAATTAATACAAGCATCGCATACAGCAGAGCTGGCACAGAGTTTTGGTCGTCGTGTAAGGAATCTTATCGACAGTGAAGAGTATAAGGATATCTTCCCTGGCGTTCTTCTGAGTAGTGACAGTAAATCAGCGGGTAGATGGAATACAGACAAGGGCGGAAGCTATTTTGCAATTGGTGTAGGTGGAGCTATAGCGGGTAGGGGTGCTGATCTATTTATAATTGATGATCCGCATTCAGAGCAAGATGCCTATGGTAATGACTCAAAGTCTTTCGATCTAGTACATGAGTGGTTCACATCAGGACCAAGACAGAGATTGCAGCCAAATGGTGCTATCGTTATTGTGATGACCCGGTGGCATAAGAATGATCTAACAGGAAAGATATTAAAAGACTCTCTTGAAAGAGAAGGATCAGATGAGTGGGAGCTAATAGAATTCCCAGCTATCCTTCCTTCGGGGAGTCCTGTGTGGCCGGAATACTGGTCAGAGGATTTGTTATTATCTTTAAAGGCCGAACTCCCTGTGGGCAAGTGGATGGCGCAGTACATGCAAAATCCATCAGCAGAAGAGGGGGCCTTGGTGAAGCGGGAGTGGTGGAAGTTATGGGAGGGAGACCCACCACCGGTCAAGTACATCATAATGTCGCTTGACACTGCCTTCACCAAAAACACGAAGAATGACCCAACAGCTTGTACAGTGTGGGGCATTTTTGAAGAAGAGAATGCAGAGACTGGAAAAAGTATAGATAGTATAATACTACTGGACGCATGGGATGCCTACTTAGAATTCCCAGAGTTGAAGCAGAGAGTCAAGTTAGAGTATACAGAGAAGTGGAAACCAGACCTACTGCTCATAGAGAACAGAGGATCTGGTCAGCCATTGATACAGGAGCTAAGGAACGCAGGCATCATGTGTACTGAGTTCACTCCAACCAGAGGCAAGGCTAGTCAGAAGACACCTGACAAGATAGTCAGGGTTAACAGCATCACGGATATGTTCTCCAGCGGAATCATATATAGGCCCAATAAGAGATGGGCAGAAAAGGTTATGCATCAGTTTGCAGAGTTCCCAAATGGTGACCATGATGATTATGTAGATAGTGGGACGCAGGCGTTGATGAGATTTAGACAGGGCGGATTCGTTAGATTGGAATCTGACGATCAGGATGATGATGAAGAATTCTACTCCAATAGGAAAAAGCGGAGGAAATACTACTAATGGCTAAATGCAAATGTGTAGACTGTGAATGTGTGGAATGTAAATGCTCCGAAGAATCTGAAGAGGGTAATGACTAGTGGCTATTGATAAAGCAGCAGAGCCATTCACCTATGCTCAGGATGTTAATCCTGAACTCATAGTGGATATTGAGTTTGACTCTGAACTCCAAGTACCATCTATCACTGAAGCTGAGGATGGTGGTGTTCTTATAGACCTAGATGGCGGAACAGAAGTTGAATATGAGATTGATGACAGCTTCGGTGCCAATTTAGCGGAGAGTATTGACGAAGATAGGCTTGATCTACTCGCCTCTGACATAATTGGTCAGTTTAACGCGGACATAAATTCAAGGAAAGATTGGGCAGATACCTACGTTAGAGGGCTAAAATACCTTGGATTTGACGTAAAAGAGAAGAATGATCCATGGGAAGGGGCATGTAGCGTTATCCATCCCCTCATATCCGAGGCTGTTGTTAGGTTCCAATCTCAGGCTATAACAGAACTTATGCCAGCAGATGGGCCTGTAAAGGTTAAGCTGGTCGGTATACAGAATGATGATAAGCTAGAGCAGGCCAACAGAGTCAAGGACTATATGAACTATACCTTGACCGAGAGGATCACAGACTACAGGCCAGAGACAGAGAAGATGCTATTCGGCTTAGGGGTAACTGGATCAGCATTCAAGAAAGTTTACTACGACAGCATCAGGGATATACCCGTCTCAGAGTTTGTACCGGCAGAAGACCTTGTAGTCAATTACGGTGCTAAGAATTTACAGACAGCAGAGAGGATTACTCATGTTGTCAAGGTATATGAAAACGATTTCAAGAAGCATGTTGCTAGGGGCTTCTACAGAGATGCAGAGATGTCTGACCCTGTTAACTTCCAGTCTGACATTGAAAGAGAGAAGGACAGACTAAACGGTACGACCCCTGTGGATTACAATGATGGAAGATATACTCTCCTTGAACACCACTGTGAATATGATTTATATGGATACGAAGATAAGGACGAGCAGGGCCAAGAGACTGGTATAGGTCTTCCTTATATAGTTACAGTTTGTATGAGTTCTAATAAGATACTCTCTATCCGAAGGAACTGGGAAGAGGGTGATGAGAAGAAGATCAAGCTTAACCACTTCGTACAATATGAGTATGTTCCGGGGACTGGGTTCTACGGTTTCGGCCTGACCCATTTGGTTGGCGGGATAGCTGAGTCCTCCACATCCATATTACAGCAGCTTGTAGATGCAGGGGTTCTATCAAATCTCCCTGGGGGATTGAAGGCTAAGGGTATGCGTATACAGGGTGACGACACTCCTATAGCCCCTGCTGAGTGGAGAGATGTTGATATTGGTGGAGGGAGTATTCGTGATAATATCTTCCCACTCCCGTACAAAGAGCCCAGTATGGTGCTGCTAACTCTCCTTAAGGGAATGGTTGAGGATGGCAGAAGGTTTGCATCTCTGAATGATATACAAGCATCCGAGATGAACAATCAAGCTCCAGTCGGCACTACGTTAGCCATCATAGAACGCACTATGAAGGTAATGACAGCTATCTTCGCTAGACTTCATGCTTCAGCCAGAAGAGAGTACAACCTCCTTTCTGATGTGATTAGAGACTACGAAGGTCCAGAATATCCTTACGACCTTGGATCCAACACTGATAAGAAACTTGATGACTTCAGCGCACATGTTGATGTACTTCCTGTATCTGACCCCAATGCATCCACAATGGCTCAGAGGATCATGCAAAGCCAGAATGTTCTACAGTTGGTATCTATGAAGCCAGAGATATATGATATAAGGAAGATCCATAAGCAGATGCTTATGGCTATGAATGTTCCTGATGTAGATGAATATATCCCTGCTGAGGAGTCCGAGGAGCCCAAGGATCCTGCTACTGAGAATATGTACATGATTATGGGTAAGCCCACAAAGGTGTTCATGTGGCAGGACCATGAAGCCCATATAATCACCCATATGACTGCTGCTGAAGATCCTAAGCTGGTGGGTGCATTGAGTATGTCACCTGCTGCACCAGCCATGCAGGCAGCATTGGCTGCCCATGTGACTGAGCATGTAGCCTATCTATATAGGAGAACCATAGAGGAGAATATGGGTATACCAATGCCTAACCCGGATGAGGAGCTTCCCAAGTCTATTGAGATGGCATTCTCTAAGGTTGTAGCTGAGGCTGCAAAGAAGACTTTACAGAGCAGTATCGCAGAGATACAGAACCAGAAGGCAAATGCGGAAGCAGATGATCCTCTTCTGAAGATGCAGGAGAGGGAGTTGGTTATCAAGGAGATGGATGCTCAGCGTAGGGCATCTGAGTCCCAGCAAAAGATACAGCTTGACACACTGAAGATAGTCTCTGATATAGGCTTCAAGGAGAAAGAATCCGAGATAGATGAGATAGAAGTTGCTATAGATGTCATAACGAAGATGCTTGAACAGAATGCAGATAATGCTAATGAACAGGCTAAACTACAGATAGAATCAGCTAAAGCTGGCGTAGAGACCATAAAGATGGTATTATCTGGCTTTGACAGCATAAAAGATTTAGGGATATTAGGGGAGAATAAATGATAGAAGAACTGATTAAAATTATAGGTGGCCGCAAGGAGTCATTGACTCATGGACTGACACATGGAAATGCAAAATCATTTGAGGATTATGCAAAGTTCGTTGGACAGATAACGACTCTAGAGGATGTAGAGAATACTATAGAGGATTTAATTAAGAAATCAAATGGTGGAGATTCAGCATAGTTTTATATAAGGGGGAATTAATGGGAGAGAGCAAGAGAAAGAAGGAAAAAGCAAAGTTATTGCCAGACCCAGTGGGCTACAGGCTACTGGTTACACCAATAGAAGTAGAAGAGAAATCTGATGGTGGCATTTTTATACCCGATGACTTAAGAGATCGTGAATCAATTGCAACTGTAATCGCAATGGTAATTAAACTTGGACCATCTGCCTACAAGGACTCTGCAAAGTTTCCTGATGGGCCTTGGTGCAAGGAAGGTGATTTTATTCTTATTCGTCCTTACCAGGGAACTAGAGTCAAGGTAAAGGGTACTGAGTTTAGGATTATCAACGATGATACAGTTGAAGCAGTTGTCCAAGATCCTAGAGGAGTAGAACGAGCATGAGTGAGCAAGCAGAACAAGCAAACGATGATCTATTTGGGAACAAAAGAAATGAAGTAATCATTAACAGCGGTCCTGAAGGTGAAGGTGGAGAAGAAGAAGTTGAGTTTGAAATCTTCGATGCCAGACCGGAAGAAGATCAAGTCGCACCGAGAGTAGGGCCAGACCCCTCAGAGAGTGAGTTTGATTCAGAGATCGAAGGTGTTGATGCAAAGGTTAAGAAGCGAATTAATAGACTAAGATATGAATTCCATGAACAACGCAGAGCTAAAGATACTGCTGAGAGAGAACGCGATGAAGCTGTCGTGTACGCACAATCTCTACAAAATATAGTAAAAAAAGGTGAAGAAGTTCTATTAGGTCAGCTTAAGGCTAAGAACTCAATAGAATTAGAGAACGCTAGGAAAGAAGCTAAGGTAGCATTTGAAGAAGGTGATGCTGAAGGCTTTACCAAGGCACAGGAAAACTTAAATAGAGTAAACTATGAGGGGATGGTTGCCAATTCATATATTCCTAATAGTGGTCAAGAACAGTTTGAAGGACAACAACAACCTCAGCAAGTACAGCAAGAACAACCAGTAGTTGATGAGTATGCTCTACAATGGAAAAACAATAACCCTTGGTACGGTAAAGATCCTGCATTGACAGGATATGCGTTAAGTGTACATAATGAACTTATTAATGGTGGTGTAGATCCTGTCTCAAATAGAGACGAATACTATGGAACAATTAACAGTAGGGTTAGGGATCAGTTCCCTGACAAGTTTGGAGATGTCTCACAAAGCCCACCGGGGGCAACCGCAAGACAATCCAAGCAATCCGTCGTTGCACCAGCTAGGAGAACTTCTGCTGGTACTCGACGCAAAGTGCGGTTAACCGAGGATCAAGTCAACCTCGCGAAAAGACTTGGCGTCCCACTAGAAGAATATGCTAGGCAAATGAACCTGCTGCAAGGAGACAACTAAATGGTAGAAGAAAATCGTGTAAAAAGAAAGACCGAGACGAGAGAAGTAGAACAACGTGATCAACCTTGGACTCCACCCAAATTACTTCCTAGCCCAGATCCTCAGGAAGGCTATGTCTTCCGATGGGTAAGGAGTGCTACTAGAGGAAGTCTTGATAATAAGAATGTCTCACAGAAGCTTAGAAGTGGATGGGTTCCATGTAAGTCTGAAGATCATGATGAGCTTATGGTTATGTCCGATCTGAACTCAAATTTTGAAGGAAACATAGAAGTGGGAGGAATGCTTCTATGTAAGAGAACAGTTGAGGAGTCTCAGAGAGAAAGAGATTACGTTGCCAGAGTTAATCAAGCACAGAACGAAGGTGTTGATCGAAACTTCATGAAGGAAGAAAACGAGGCTATGCCTCTCTACTCGGAAAAAAGAACAGAGGTGACATTTGGTGGTGGACGCAAGTAGAGATACTACTTGGCTATCACCAATTAAATAAGGAGATAGTCAAATGGCAGGATATGGATTACGACCTGTTAAGAAGACTGGAGCTGACTACAATACTGGTGGTTTCGTGGAGTTGCCTATTAGGGCTTCAATTATAACTGCTGGTACAGTTAGTTTCTTTAATGGAGATACGGTGAAGTACACTCTAGGCGCAAGTCCCGCTTACGGAGTTGAGATAATGGATGCACCAACCACTACTAATAAATCTATTGGAGTTGTGGTAGGAGCTAGATGGACTGATAGTAGTTCAACCCCGCAGTGGGGACAGTCTTACCCGGCTGGAGCAGCGAAGACAGGAACTACAGTCTATCTTAATATTGCTGCTGCATCAGGTAATGTGTTCATGATAGAAGGTTCCAATGCCTGGGACGATGATCAGGTTGGATGCTTCAATGTTGTAGCAAATGGTGCAGGTGGAAATGCCAATACTGGAAATTCCAGTAAGGTTCTTACCAATAACAACACCAGTACAGGAGCAGGTGCTGTACAAGTAGTTGGTGTTGTTAAGGATGGGGTTAATGAAAGCTCTGCAACCCCTGACATATTGGTAGTATTCAACCCTGGTGCCATTGCGGCAGTGGAATTAGGCTAAGGAAGGAGTAAATCATGGCAGCAATTTCTAGAGCGCAAATGATGAAAGAACTTGTTCCTGGCTTGAACGCATTGTTCGGGTTGGAATATAACAAGTACGAAGAACAGCACACGGAGATCTATGAGATGGAGTCATCTGATAGAGCTTTCGAGGAAGAGGTCAAGCTTTCCGGGTTCAATCAAGCACCTGTTAAGACTGAGGGTGCAGCCATCACTTATGATACTGCACAGGAGACCTTCACTGCTCGATACACGCATGAGACGATTGCTATGGGATTCTCTATCACAGAAGAAGCTGTGGAAGATAATCTTTATGCAACTCTTTCTGCACGATACACGAAGGCACTTGCTAGAGCTATGAGTCATACTAAGCAGACCAAGGCGGTTTTCCCTCTTGTTAACGCTTACACTTCGGCAAACTTTGCCGCTGGTGATGGCTTGGCTCTTTGCATAGGAGATAGCAGCAGATTAGGTACTGGAGGTCAGCCGATTAATAATGCTCTGGCTGTATCCGCAGATCTTGCTGAAGCTTCTCTTGAGCAAGCTTGTATCGACATTGGTAACTTCACAGACGAACGTGGACTTATCATTGCAGCCAAACCAGTCAAGTTGATTATTCCATCAGAACTTCAGTTCGATGCTACCGTTATACTGGAGTCCGCTCAGCGGCCCGGTACTGCGGACAACGATGTGAATGCTCTCAAGAGCAACGGAATGATCCCACAGGGGTATAGCGTAAACAACTTCCTTACGGATGCCCAGAACTGGTTTATCATCACCGACGTGCCTAATGGCATGAAGGGCTTCACCCGTGCCCCACTTACGACTGGCATGGATGGAGACTTTGATACTGGTAATGTTCGCTATAAGGCGAGGGAAAGATATTCCTTCGGCGTTAGTGACTACCTCGGTATCTTTGGTAGTGGTGACATCTAGACATTAATGTCCTAGGGGGGTGAAAAGCCCCCCATCTTTTATACCAGACTCGTCAGACTTAATCAGACAGCACACGGACTGGCGAGCTAATTGTGTGCAATGAGGTGAAATATTATGGCTACAACTAGTTTTCAAGGTGTTACTAGATCATATGGTGGTGGTAAGAAGAAGAACGTAGCTCCGGGCGTACTGACGATGGCAGTTCAATGCTGTGCTGTTTCTGGTGCTGGTGCTTTGGTTCCACTCAAGGTTGGAAGAGATCCCGCTGTAGGTGTTAATTTTGTACTCCCTAAGGGAGCAGTCCCTCTCTCACTCGTCGGAACGGCAGCCGTTGGTGATGGGTTCTTTACTACTATTAGCATAGCTACGATAGGAACAACGTCTACTCCCCTCGGGGCTTTAGTTGGTTCAGAAGGAATAGCGGCAGATGTTCAAGTCACCATGAGTGACATAGCAACTCCTAGTGGTACCGCAGAACTTGTGTTCACTTACACAGTTGCGGACAACGGAAAAGACGGATCTATTCAATAATTAAACATTGGAGGGGTTCCATTAGTTTGGAGCCCCTCCAATGTTTATCCCATAACGGAGAATAAAATATGGCAGGAGATGCTGGAACTAGAGGACTTACCACTGGTGTTGACAGGAACTCTAAACAGACAGGTGTCAGAGTAGGTAAAGAGTGTTACTTTGCTTTCAATAGTGATGGTCTTGCGACATCAGTCAACTCTAAAGTTTTTGAAGTGAATTGCAATAAGGCAAACGTATATACTGCTAAAATGGATGCTCTTAATACAGCCGGTGCTGGCAGGTTCTGGAAGGTTGTTGGTGACAGTAATACTGCGACACAATTAAACAGTGAAATCATTCATACGTTTGCAATTGGTACTAAAACGGACTTCACACTAGCCAGAGGAAGATGGTGGATAGAAATGACAACTGCGGGCTCAAGTGCTGTTGATAACATAATCCAAATAGTTGGTTCTAATTGATTGATTAAAGGTTATACAAATGCAACAACCAGAAAACCCACACGATAATCCTAAATGGCCCTGGACAATAAGTGATAGAGAATTTGGAGCCCTTGAACAAGAAGTAAAGGAACTAAGACACGACTTTAGAAATCTTAGAACAATAGTAGAATTGGCTGGAGTGATTACAGTAACAAATGAGGATATTGACGACCTAAAAAGAAGCATAGTAAATTACGGTCATCAACGAACTGTTATATCAAGTTTGGAATCGAAATTTCAAGAATTTAGTGAAGAGTTAGTTAGAATAAAAATTAAAGTTTATACTGCTTTTTCTGTAATAGGTGTATTGTCTGCGGTTGTTGTATGGCTATCAAATGTGGCAACAGATGCATTTAAATAATCTAATATATAAAAAGTAAGGGAGATCATAAATGGAAATTGAAGCGATGTTATCTGCGTTACATCTTTCGGGTGTGAATACAGAATTAATTGGATACATAGGTATAGCTTTTATAGCTACAAAGCTGTCTCTAAAGATGTTGTCTGCCTTTGACCAAAATGGGAAAATAGGGAATACCGCTAGGAGCATTGATGGAGTGATTGGTATGAAGACAGTCAAGAGTGTTGGTTCAAGTATAAAGAAGATTAAGGAGAAGAAATAATGTTTAGATATTTAACTTTGTTTATCATGTTGTCATTGTTGGTTCCGAGCTTTCTGCTGGCGCAGGAGGTTGAAGTTTGGCCTACTGATGAGGTAGAGGTTCTTAAGCTTGACACCCCTATCACTAATCCAATATTCAGTGATGGGACTATTGACCTCAGAGTACTTACCTTAGGAAAGAAGACATCTATTGACATAGTAGTTGCTGGTATAGGATTCAGAGTAGACCCAGAGAATTGGGCACAGATTGATTTCGATCCCACCTTTGTAGATGTAGGACTTATACTTTGCACTACTCCTTACTTCAATACGGTCTTCCAGACGAATTGCGATTAGTCTACTATGGCTATATCTTCAACTCATAATTTCAATCTAGATGTAGGAGACCTGATAGAGGATGCATCGGCCATAGCTGGGTTTGATGCAACCGCAGGATTTGACGTTCGTTCTGCAAGGAGATGTTTGAATCTTCTTCAGCTAGAATGGTCTAATCTTGGGATCAACCTATGGCAGATGGAAGAGGTTAAATGGTCAGATCCTGACGATCCATTATTGGAGACCCTTACCTCCGGGGTATCATCATATGGATTAGCAGACAATACTATATCACTACTTGACATGTCTCTCAGGATGTATGATGGTACTGCTAACCAAGTAGACTATGCTATAGATAGGATATCGCAACCTACATATTCATATATAACTTCTAAGGTTCAGACAGGTAGGCCATTGCAGTTTCTATTTGAGAGAATAGAGATAAAAGATTATAGGACTCCTTCTGTATTAGTTAATCCTAATATAAGGGCAGACAGGCGTAGTGTGATTAGACTATGGCCTGTCCCTGACTTGGATCTTACTTACAAGCTGGTGTACTGGAGAATCGCTAGGATGGCAGATGCTGATGGTAGCCTTTCTACTAATATAGAGGTACCAGACAGATTCCTTCCTGCATTAGTACATGGACTTGCGTTCAATATGGCTAAGAGAAGCAAGATTGGAAACATAAGGACAGGGGCACCTATACTGTATTCAGAGTACGATAGGCTTTTACAGATGGCATTGGATGAAGACAGGGTAAAGACTAGTCTTATACTGTCACCTAGGAGACACAGGAGTGTCTAATAGATACGCATCAGGACCGAAAGCACTAGGTATATGCGACAGATGTGGTCGTACATACTTGTTGAATGAGCTTAAATTTGAAACTAAAAACTATAAAAGAGACAATATGCGGGTTTGCCCAAGTTGTTTTGATATCCAAAATCCTCAGGATCTACCAGATCTATTCGACGGGGGTGATACACAGGCGTTAAAAGACCCGAGACCGGATACTGGCTTAGAGGCCAGCAGAACTGTAGACTTGTCAGCTTGGAATGAAAAGTATGGAGGTAGCTAGATGCCAGACGTAGGCGGAAAAAGTTTTGGGTATACACCTGAAGAAATACGTAAGGCCAAGGCATATGGTTTGGAGACAGGTCAGGAAGTTAAGTACAAGGAAGGGTATGCCCATGGGGGATCAGTTGGCCTATCCCATAATCAGAGCATGCCTGACAAAAAAGAGAAGTGGCTGCCTAAGGGAACTAAGCTAGCAATAGGTGCTGACCCGGAGTATGCTAACCGTGGATGTGGTACTAGTGGCATGGTAGGTTCTAGTAAGAAGGGTGTAGTCTAATGTCATTCCCGATTATATCATCAACTAGTAACCCAATAGATCTTGATGACTTTAAGAACCTTGTTAAGAACTTTTTAGAGAACAACGAAAGCTCATTCTCTACCAATCTTGATCTATTAATAAGAGTTGCTGAAGACTTTATATGGGGAAGTATTGGTGGTTTCAGGACAAGATTCAAGACAGATGGAACAGATAAGCTAGTAGCATTACAAGGATACTTTGATGCAAAGGCCGCAGTAATTACTGGGTTACCTGGAATCCCTGATAAACCTACAGGTAATATAAAGGATATTCTTTCAATTGATGTTAGTAGTGAGTTTGATGTAGCAGCAGGTATCAACTGGAGCCCACTACAGCTTAGAGACTATGACTTTGTAACTCAAGCATACCCCTCATCTGCTGAGACTGGGCTACCCAGGTACTACTCTGCTGATCCACTACAGAGTATAACTGACCAAGATGAAAATCAAAATACAATAAGAATTGCAATATCCCCAGCTCCTACCGAGACTTATTTTATCAGATACTCATACACCAAATTCCCATTATCCCTTGTAGATGTCACCGCAGGAGAGGGTACTTGGATTAGCAGGAACTATATAAGTGCTTTATTGTATGGAGTTCTGTACCATGGATACCTATATGAGAAGGGTGACATTCAGTTGCTAGAGCAGTACTCAGGTTTATTCAAAGAGTCCATTATGTTAGCAGGTAAAGATGTCCAAGAGCAAGATACAAGTCAATATGAAAAGGGCACAGGCCCAGGAGATGGCGGTAATGAAATTACATAGAGGGGAAACAGATGGCATCTACCTATAAAAGTAACCTGTACTCAATAGAGCAACTCGGAATCGGAGAGGCTGATGGGATATGGGGAACTCTAACTAATGATAACTGGGAAGTTATTCAACGTGCCATTGGCTACAGTGTTGAGCTTGATGTCGATAATATATCTGGTACTGGTAGTACTTCATATGTAAATCCAGAACTGAACTGGATAATTCCTGATGACACAAACGTAGCTAATCTTAATGATGACGCTAAGGCAAGGTCTTCGTGCGTTACGGTTAAGGGTGCTGGAGGGTCTCCTCTTGTAATCAACTTCAGGATTTGTGGGTTAGACACAACAACTTCAGTTGATAGAATATATTTCGTGAGGAATGCTCTTACTGATACTAGTGAGCCAAGGACTATACTTAGAGTATATAATGCTGATGGGATAGAATATGTAGATATAAACCAAGGTAGCACTGGAATAGTATCTCTGACATCTGATGTAGGAGGCGCTGGAAAGATAGTAAATTTAACTTCTCAGATACAGGTTGGTAAGATTGACTTCTCAGCGACTAGCAGTGCTGAAATTCTATTGGAGAACGATTCTAGTACAGCATTACAGATCAAGCAGATACAGGATGATTTTACATCAAGGATAGTTGCTTCAATAAGCACCTCCACTGGATTGCAGCCAACTGGTACAGTTGTCAATGTTGGTGCTGAACTCACTAACGGAGAATTTGACGCTGTATTAAGTGGGGGCTCACCACCGTCAGCGTTGGATACTACCCAGATAAGCTTCACTGTTTCAGGAAATCAACTCTCAGCCATTAATGTTCTAGCCCCAGGGGTTGGATGGACAGTCCCACCGGATCTATCGTTTGAAAAAGCTATTGGAGTTTTTCTCTTAGGAATAGGTTCCACAGGTTCAGGGTATGTCACCGATGGCACATATCCTGTTGTATTCAGTGGTGGGGGAGAAGTTGTACCTGCAACTGCCACATTTGTAGTGTCTGGAGGAGCAGTCTCTGCTAGAACCCTTACTAGTTCAGGACAGTACACTGGTACACCCACGGCTTTATTTGATGATGGTCTGGGCCAAGGTAATAACTTCGGAACAGGTACTGTGGTTGTAGGTACATCTCCCACTGGGACAGTTGAGCTTGGCCCATCTTCAGCTATAGATCTGTCAGAATCATTCTCCCAGCTAGGAGCTACCGAGCTATCAGGTAGCCTTCTCGGAAGGGTAAGGGCTTCAACTGGACCGTTTGTAGCAGCAACACCTATCACTCTAGGAAACATAGCATCACCTCTTGTCTCTGGTGGAAACCTATTCATCACTGGTGGTACTACCGATATAACAAATTTCTCAGGTGGAACCATAGGACAGACTATAACTATTATCTCTGCTTTTGCGACTTCTATCAAGGAAGGTTCTATTCTACTTGATGCGTCAACTAATTACAATATGGGGATCAATGACTCCCTAACGGTTGCCCTTAGGTCTGACAACAAATGGCATGAGACTGCCCGCATGAGCAGGACTGGTTCAACTGGAAACTCACTTAGTAGTCTGTCAGATGTGACACTAGTTGCGCCTATAGAAGGCGAACAAGTCCTTACATACGACTCAGCCGCAACTCTTTGGACTAACGCAGAGATAGTTATTCCCCCTGGTAGTCCTCAAGGCCCCAACGATGGCAACCTTGCACCTACTAACACATCTCTTGGTGTTCTTGCTATGAATGAGTCCGATGGTGTAGACAATACTGCAATAGGTAATGAAGCAGGGATAAGCACTCTTCGTGATCATAATACATTCTTAGGAGCAGATGCTGGTAAACAAAATAACTTTAATGGGTTTCCATTATGGCAACCTGGGACAGTTTACTCTATTGGAGACGAAGTTAGAGACTTACAAACACCACAGAATCTGTGGAAGGCTCAAAGCTCTGGAACCTCAGGATCCACTGCTCTGGTTGGTGCGAATTACAATGAGCAGGGGCCTGCTGGATTACCAACCTATAGTGACTGGGAGTCTGGCTTTAACTATGTAAATGTTGGACCAAACGAACCTCCTGATCACTATCCACTTGTTATAGGAGCAGGGGGTGACATTTATTACACGATACCCGCTCAAAATAGTGGACAATTATCAGGGAGTACTATCCCTTCTGTTTTTAACACAAGTGTTGGAACTAGCGATGGGAATATAATTTGGTATCCCAGGGCTTTCAAGTGGAAGCCAAACACTAGTTATAATATATCCGCACTAGGAGTAGCATACGTGGGTATGTTTTGGAACGAGAGCGACGGTTCATGGTGGAACGATGGAATCAGCGGAGTTGATTTCACCACTGGTACAGTAGCTCCAAATGCACCATCTTACCCAACTCCACTTTCCCCCTGGTGGAGTGAGGGGGGAGTCGATTATGGAATTGAACCATCGTTCTCTAATACTGCTAACGGAGGTACAGGAGCTGTCACATTCCATTGGCAGGACAACCGCAGAGATTATGTACCTCCTTTTAACGATGGAGGTGTCACTTGGTATGTAAGCGCACTTGGATGGCAAGCCAATAGAGGGTACGGTGGATACATGATGCCTCAGAGATTTCTGGCTGATACTGATACTAAAGGTGGATCAATATGGTCTGGACTTCCAGATACTGGGAGTGGTGGTGGAGAGTAATGATGATTAGGAGCAAATAGATGGCTGGTAATGTTTACGTATACCGAGGTGATTGGAGAACAGACACTAATGAACCAGATCAGGGACTCCCTCCAGGGCAGCCACCTGTTATTGGTTACGACCGTAATCCATTCTTAATCACGATAGGTTTATGGGAGAATGATGTATCCTTGCCAGGGAGTTTTAATACCGCTGTAGGGTCACAGGCTGGTGCAGTACGTACAACTGGTGATAGGAATATAGACATTGGATACCAGTCAGGTCCAGCGGTTGACTTTGATGGAAGTGATAATATATCTATAGGCTACCTAGCCGGTTCAGCGAAGACCGCTGGAGATGACAATATATACATAGGGAATAATGGATCTTCCCTCACTACAGAAAGCGATACAATACGTATTGGCACCGAAGGGGTACACGCAAATTCATATATTGCTGGAATGCTTACTGTTGGACAAAATCCGAACCCGATTGATTTCCCAATAACAAACGGTGGACAAGAAAACACTGTTATGGGTCGGAACGCGATGTCTGGTCTCACGGGCTCTGTTGCCACTACCAGATCTATGGTAGTCATAGGTTATGCAGCCTATAGAGTATGTAGTGGTGCGTTCAGAGACACTGTGGTAGGTGGTAGGGCTGGCTCGAATATAGTATTTGGTGGTGCAAATACATTAATCGGTTATGAGGCAGGGTCTATTGGACCGACGCCGACCTCGGGTATTCAAGCTACTATATGTATTGGAGATTCATGCGGTGTCCAGCTTGCTAGTGGAACAACTGGAAACATCCTTATAGGAAATAGCGGTGCTGCCGTCCATCTAGTAAATTCAGGCAATAACCAAATTCGTATAGGCAGTGCAATCCATTTTGAAACAAGACTATATGGACAATTATACTTAGAATAGAGATGGAGAAGCCTGACCTCTCTACGAACACAGTAACGATGACAAACTATGACACATTGTCAACCCAGCTTGGAGACAATGGAGTTTTTAGTGTTCCTCTTAACCAGAATCCTGTTAATGTTGGCGAACTAGGTTCACTTTACATACTGAACCCAGCAACATCAAATATTAATTCAGTATTTTCCGATGCTTCTAGCATCACTGCTGGAACATTACCTGATGGCATGAGATTTACAATAAGTAGTAATGGAAATACAAAGGTTGTACATAACCTATCTGGACCTCAGGGTTTCAAGCTTAAGGGTCAAAAAGACTTCAATATGTTACCTGGGGACAAAATAGATTTTGTATGGGAACCAGCAGCCTCAGCGGCATATGAGACAGGCAGGACATTATATGCTGTACGCTCCATTGAGGATTTGCCAGATGGAAATGCTACACCTGATTTGGATACTGAAACTGATCAGGTTGTATACAGAACCGCTAATACTGGATCTACTACTTACACTGGATTCTACCAAAGTCCAAGCTTTTCACCTACTGGTCGTAGTATAATGATTGTAATTAACGATAACTTATCTACATTCGACTTCTCAGGGGTAAATCTGAAGGGCAATGCTGGTGTTTCATGGAGTCCAACCGTTGGGGATCATTTAAAAGCAACATACTCAATGGAGTCTGCTCCAACTGCCTCCCTCGGGGTATGGTACTGTGATGTTAGCGAAAACTAGGAACAGGGGAATAACTAATGGCATCAACTTATAATAGTAACTATTTCTCCATAGAGAAGATGACCACAGGAGATAAGGATGGTACGTGGGGAGAACTCACAAATGACAATTGGATTGCCATACAGCAGGCCATTGGTGCCAACAGTGTAATAAACACAGAAGCTATATCTGGCAGTAGCACCTATAGCTTGGGTATAGGTTCACCGCTTTATGGTGATCTACTCTTATTACTACCAGATGCTACCAGCTCCTCAGCTACAACAACTGATGCTAAGTCTAGATGTTCCTTTATGACCATAACTGGTACCGGGCTAGGGAGTGGTGGCGTAGTACCTTACCCTGATTTTGTTAGATTAAATGTGTGTGGAATTACTTCTACAACGGCTGTTGATAGAATGTATTTCATAAAGAACGAACTTACTCCTGGCTTGATACAGCCAAATACTATATTAAGAGTATACAATGGTGATGGTTTTTTCACTGGCAGTTATGTAGAAATAAACAATGGAAGTACTGCGTTAGTGTCGTTCACCTCAGACCCTAAATCGGTTACCGATGCAACTCAGCAGCTAAAGATAAAAACTATAGACATGGACAATACGCAGGGTGGTAAGATACTGCTAAGAAATCAATTAGCCAGTAGCCTAGCTATAGTTCAAGTTGATGATCTTAATGCTGAAGTTGCAGTTGCATCAATAAATACTACTAAGGGTGTTACTGATGTGAGCATAGACTCAGGTGGAAATGGAACTGGATACGTAGAAGGTCTTAACGAGTTAACATTTTCAGGAGGGGTTCCCCTTACTGGAACAGGAGTAACAGCAGGAACATTTACAGTTGTAAACGGGGTGCTAACAAATACCACTATTACCCATCGTGGTCAGAACTGGCAAACTGCACCAAATGTAGGATTTGATAAGGGTGTACAGGTAAGGAATTTAGCTCTCAATACACCCGGTACATCGTACACCCCAGGGACATATCCTATTACCTTTACAGGTGGTAGTCCTGATGTACCAGCCAATGGAACATTCACAGTTGCTCCTAGCGGTAGTACTGTTACAACAGTGTTCCTAGCATATGGTGGTCGTGGTTACCAGACAGCTCCTACAGCTACATGCGTTCAATCGGGAGCAAGTGGCGGGGATGCAACTGTTTTAATTAGCTCTAATGCAGCAGCAACAGCTACTCTGGGCGACACCTCAACAGTAGATTTGTCTGCATCTAGTTCCATAATTAGAAATGCAGTAATAGAAGAGTCAAGTATTGGTTTAGTTGATCCTCAGCCTGGAAAATTCACAACGCTTGAATCGTCATCGAGTACCGTGTTAGGTGGGAATGCTAATGATATTATAAATATAACTGGTCTAATAGATGGTCCAATAGAGTTCTCGGTGGATAACGACACTACTCCTAAGAATATACTAGGAACAGATAAGTCTAGGATTACTTCCTTAGTTTCTAGTGATATAACTATAAACAAAGGAGACGACGAACAGATACTTCTTTTCAAGGGAGGTGGTCTTGAAGCTAAAGGGGCTGGGGTAAATACGACACAGGTAGGGAGAATAATAACAGACTTCACAGATGAGACTATCTCTATGGAGTCTGCTTCTGATTGGTCTGCCACTGGCGGGATAAGAGTTAAGCTAGATAATACAGACAGGAAAGCATATATATCCACTAACGCAGGATTGACTGGGATAGGCACTATAAACCTAACCGCAGGAGGGTCAGGATACTCAAATGGGTTTAATCAAGCATATAACCTGAGCAGTCTTACAAACACTTCTCTTTGTAATGTACTTTATGATGTACAGTTCGGTGTTGTTATAGCAATGAGGATCAACTATCAAGGCCAGGGATATACAGCTACTCCCGATAACACCACTGATCCAGTACCGGGAGGAGGGTCTGGATGTACCTTTACTACTACACTTGGTGGTGTAGTGGATACACTTATTGGTGGTCAAAGTCAAGAAAGAGTTACACCAGATCCAAGCACAAGCCTTACCACTATTGGAAATTACTTTACTGATTCACAACCGGCTTCCGGTAATACTTCTGCTGGTGAAAATGTAGTATTTGACATGGGTGTACGTCAATCGACACCTGTATTGTGGAGAACAGGAGCTAGGTGTACAACTGCCGAATCGGGGTATATAGCTGGGGATGAGATAGAAATCTCAAGTAAGGGAGTTACATTTCGTAGCAGCCCATTCAGAATGGTTGGGTCAACTTGGATGACATGGTTAGATCCTGCCAACAGTCATGCCATGATGTCATTCATTGGCGGGTCACAAGGTTCGTTTCAGACGGTTCGGCAAACCGATGGTCATATGATTAGCCTGATTGCGTCTAGATGGGATTTCTTTATTCATGCTTGGTGGTAGTAATGTGCAAAAAATATATAGAGATTTTATAAGCAAGGAGGAATCAGATATTCTGTTAAACACAGATGAGCCTAGGTTTTCTAATATTGCTGGCGTTAACCATAACCACACTTTAGAACCTAGTGACCCTCTTTTCACTAGTCCAGATTTTACTAAGATTGTTGGTGATATTATTTCTAAGTTAAGAGAAGACTTCACTTTCAAGGTAACTGAAAATTCTTACTACTCACTGGAAGAAAAGCCAGGAGGACATCCTATTCATCAAGATTGTCACTATCAAGGAAGGATGTTCAACATAGGAACTTCATTAATATTGAAGGATGGAAGCTATGGTGGAGATACTTACTACTGTGATGATAGAAATGGTACTAATGCTAGAAAGATAGACAGAGGTATCTATGACTTAGTAGCCCATACATGGGAACAGTGGCATTGGATATCTCCAAGTTCTGGGGGGAGACAGTCATTTTTACTATTCATTTGAGAATATATAAGTAATATATGAGAAAGCTATACAAAAAAATTATAACAAGGGAGGAATCAGATTCTCTACTAAGTTTTCAAGGTACTTGTTCTTATAATTCAGATCCTATATTAGAATTCAAGAGACAAGATCCAGTAGGTGCATTAACTTTTTCTTGGATTATAGATAGAATTCTAGATAAAATAAAAGATGACTTTTCATGTAATGAGATAAGTGAATACTCTTACTGTTTCTTATGCTCTAGCAAAGAAGGACACGAATTGCATCAAGATGTTGAGTTTCCTATAAGCACTTCATTGTTACTGGAAGAGCCGGAGTCTGGTGGGGATATATATTACACAGATGATAAACATGGGACTAATGAAATGAATATAGATAGAGACGTTTACGACTTAGCTGTTCATACCACTGATGAGTGGCATGGAGTTAAGCCAAGTACTGTAGGAAGGAAAGTATTTTTATTATTCATATGATTTCACATGAAAAAAAATATCTATTTATTCGTGTTTTTAAAACGGGTACAAAATCAATGGCTAGTACGTTGCTAGAATATGATCCTAGTTCCATGTCTCTTCATTGTGACAGAGATAGGTTTTTCTCGAAACCTGAGACTGGCGGTTACAGTAAGAGTTATGATCTACCCGAAGGTGATTCTGAAAGAATATTCGGGCCAAAAAAAGGCATGAGAGGTTCCATCTATTTTGAAAGTCATCACACTAAAGCTTCTTGGTTCAAGGAAAAATTGTTTCCCAGGGAGGGTTGGCATTGGGATAAATATTTTAAATTCGGTTTCGTAAGAAACCCTTGGGATAGGGAATTGTCCAACTACTTTTTTGAGAATCCAGAAGATGATGCTGCGTCAGCAAATTATTCATTTAAAGATTATTTAAGTCACTCATTAGTGGAAGAGGTCCGCAACAGTAACACGCCACAATGTGAATATATAACCGACTTAGATTACATAGCAAGGTTTGAAAACTATGAGGAAGAGGTTAAATATCTCCTTGATAAGATAGGAGTTTCTTTGGGTGATTCGGAACCGAAACATTTACATAAGACTAATCATGAACCCTATTGGGAATATTACGATGATGATGACATAGAGAAAGTTGGGGATTGGTACAAGAAGGACATAGATATGTTTAACTACAAGTTTGGAGAATAATAACTGAATGTATATTAAACCACAAATAGAACCAGGGATGAGCAGGGATGGATCCCAGTATGAAGCTATGAATACATGGTTTAATGGCAACAATGTAAGGTTTAAGCTTGGTAAGCCTCAGTCTGTAGGTGGATGGGAAGAGAAGCTTTACCAAGACTTTGACGATTTGCCTAGAGATCTAAACGGTATAGCAAGATCTGTATTCCAATGGGTGTCAGGTAATGGGAGCTATTACACATTAGTAGGAACTACATGGAAAGTATATCTTATACATGTAAATACTGTATATGATGTAACTCCACTCAAGTCTGATAATCTTAAAATACTAAGCCCAGTTCTCCCTGAGACCAACGACTACAGCTTCCCTGCATTCGAGTATAATGCTACAAATAAGACTGAAATATGGGTTAGGAAAACAGTCTCAACTATCCCAGGTAATTTTGCAAGAGTTAGAACTGAGTGCAAAGCTAATGACGTAGTTAATTACAATAATGGTTTCTGTATGATAAAGGATTTATTGTTCACTGAGCCAGGGCTTGATGTATTGCCCGTGGATTTTAATTCTGGATACAAGGGATCAACCCAGCAAGGGAAACCCAGTAACGATGATGGATGGCATCTATTCAAGAAGGATAACTTCGACTATTTTAAAATAGATGCAGAGATCGGTGATATGCTCAGTTTCAAAACTAGTACTACTGATGGTGCTAACAAAATCAATCAAGCTCAAACAACCAACATAACAATATTGACTAACCCCAGTTTCAAGCCAAGGGAGGGAGATGTTGTACTAATTAATGTAGGTTTTGATTTTGAGCTAATACAACTAGGAACGGATGTGTCTACTACCGCAAATGTAACATTGTATGGCGATTCTACAATCCCTTGTGTGAGGGGTATGTTTGGAACTAAAGCTAAAACATTGAACCCCACTGTGCCAATACCATTGGTTATGCAGATGTATGAAAGGAAATTGAACCTCCAGCCTAATGATAATACTGCTAAGATATGGTATAACATAAACCCTGGGTTAGACAGAGAAATATCAGTAGTGGCTACATCATCCTGGGGTATTGGTGGCTGGGGCGATGGGCTATGGGGAGGAGCTGGCCTTATACCAGCAACTGCTGAAACTAGTCTAAGGTTCTGGAGCTTCTGTGCTAATGGTGATGATATAGTAATGAGTCCAACAAATGGAGAGATATACTATCTATCACTAAAGAATATAACTGGATCGGCAGACACTATTCCTGATACCGAGGATGTTAATACTAGGAGAGTAAGGACACTTGGAGAACAGGGTGAGTTCAACGGTGTAACACCAGTGAAAATACCTACCGTAAATGGTGACATATTGCTAACCACACTTAGTGGGCATTTAATATCTTTCTCCACACAACATTTCTCTGGTGGCAACCAGACTGAGGTTAGCCCCATACTTGTAAGGTGGTCTGATAATGACTTGAATGATCTTAACATATTCGATTGGGGCCTAAGGTCAACCAATACCTCTGGAGGGCTGGTACTCAATAGCGGATCAACTATTAATGGTATGGTAGAAACTAATAGAGAAGTTCTTATATGGACAGACGTTTCTATGTATAGTCTGAGATACGTTGGTCCTCCTTCCGTGTTCACGCTTACATTGATATCAAGTAACGTAAATCTTATAGCAAGACATGCATCAGTAGTAGTTGGTGGTCAAGTATTCTTTATGGGGATAGACTCATTTTACAGTTACAAGGGACAGCTATCAATGATCCCATGTACTGTTTCTAACTTTGTCTTTGACAATATAAACACATCGCAGAAGGATAAGATATATGCATTCCAGAATGAAAGATTCTCTGAGATAAGCTGGTGTTATCCGTCTGCTAATTCTTTTGAAGTAGATCTGTATGTTACATATAACTACCTAGACAAGGTTTGGTATACTGGAAGTTTTGATATGATTCCTGTAGAGGTATCAGGGGTTCAAGGTGGAGCTGTCACTGGATACAATAGAACATCATGGATTGATGCTAACCTTGAGGAGACTCCAGTTTCAACCTACATAAAGACATTCGACTTGCAATCACAGCCACAAAATCTAACGACAGGCATAGTGGCTCATGATACTGGTTATGGAATGGTTTACCAAGGAGTAAGTCCAGAACCACTAGAGGCATTCATAGAGAGTGGAGATGTTGGGCTGGACGATAGTGGAACTGTATTCTTCATGAGGAGATTCTTGCCAGATATATACTGGACAGGCTCTGCTCCTAACATAGAGGGAGATGGGATAGACATGGTGTTTTCGTCAAAGAAGTACCCAGACTCCTTTGCTCCTACGTCAATGAGTAATGCTAAGGTATTTGAGCCAACTGAGTACACAAGTACAATTGGTACTGGTAATCCTGTACCCAGGGATGGTAAGTATGACATAAGGGGTCGTGGTACTACATTCTCCATAAAGCTAACATCTTCTAGCCAGAACTATGGATGGAGAGTTGGTGACGTTTCTGTTGATATAAAGCCTGATGGGAAGAGATCATAGTGAGTATTACTGGAGTTGAGAATCTATCTTCTGCCTCGGAAGAATATGACAAGGCAAATGAAGATGAATTTAGATTCATGCTTCAGCAGATTGTTGATAGACTAGATAGTAAACTTTCCTCTGTAGCAGCAGGTGTAGGGGAAGAGTCATTAAGTTCCAATTCAAGATTATCACATGTCAGACCAAGTGTAGGAGTAAAAACATATCCTGACCAGAGCGGTTCAGCTCCTGTAGTCCTAGAAGATAACAACTACTTCTTTGGAAATTGGGAAGGTTTCAGCATAACCAAGTCTATACCAGTACTTAATCAGGTTCCAATATGGTTTGAGAAGGTATCATTCTCTCCACGGCAAATAACGTCACCCGTTACATGGGTTCAGGAAGTAGTTTCACCAAAGGTGATTCCAGTGAATCAAACACCTCCAGCAGCAGCTTTATCATTCGGCAGTGAATTTAAATATCAGGGAGTTTTCCCTGAGAGTGGAGAGAAGTATTTTTTAGTCAACTGGAGTCTCGGCCTAGTGGGTTACTCCTACATAAAAGGGAATTTTGTAATTGCCGGTTTGACAATGGACACTACTCCAACCTATAACGGTCCAATTAGGGTTGATACACATGTGGACCTACCTGGGACTTATCAGGTATCGCAAGGTTTGGGTTCTGGTTACGAATATTTAAATGGGTACTTTTACCTTGGTACTCAAACATGCTCTGGAACTGCTATAGTAAAGATAAAGGATAACGTGTTGAACGGAACTCAGACTGGTATAGTGGACAGACTTGGGTTTCAATGGGCAATGGCGAATAATACTCAAGTTGATGCAATACCTAATCCATATAATGTTCAAGCCCTTACACCATACGCTGATGGCTTTCAAATTTCAATAGTACCCCTGGGGAATGGATAATATAAAATGGCTAAAAGTTTATTAGATATCATGATGATACAGTATATGGAAAACCTCATCCAGACCCCCGGTGATCGTACGCTCATAACAGAATCTCAACTTATTAAACAGAATTATATAGAATCTGGATTAATTGTTATTGGTAAACCTACTCTAGATGAAGCATTAGATGCTAGTGAATTAGAAGTACAAAGAATGCTCAATGATGGTATTAATTTTAGTGGAATCCGGCTTAAACTACCTAAAGAAAAATCTAAAAAGGACACTAAATAGATGGATAGGTATAAAATACTAGGTAAGGTGAACCTAGCTCAACCTAGCACTTCACTATTGTACACAGTACCGTTACCTACGGTATTTGAGAATACAGATGTAGGGCCAAGGACAGATGCTACAGTTCTATATACTATAGTAAGCTCTATTATAATATCTAATCAAATTCAGACTAATAGTTACTTCAGTATAGCTGTACTGGACGATAGTTCAGTACCGAGTCCAGTATCTGCTGATTACATATTTAAAACTATACTATTAGAAGGATGGGTTACAATGGTTGTAAGCCCAGGTATAACATTGCCATCTATCCCGCAGGGAGCAGATTTATTACATGGGGCAGCTCTATGGGTAAAATGCGATACGGGAAATGTAACAGTTCAAGCTTATGGAGCAGAAGTAACTCAATGAAAGGTATAGATTGATATGATAGAATGGGAAAAGTACGCACCTAAGAACAAGAGCAGTACTTCTAAGTTCAGGAATGAATTTCCTAACAAGAAAGAAGCTGAGGACATAGCTAAGAAGGGTCGCTTCGGTGACACTATGATTATGCATGTCAACCCAGCAGAGGTTGAGCTTCTTGCACAGTTTGCCCCCGGTGGGATAACTATTAATCCAGAGACAGGTCAACCAGAGGCATTCTTGCCATTACTGGCTGGGCTTGTACCTATGATAACTAGTGCCCTATCAGCTATAGGGCCTGCTATAATGACTGGAATTGGAGCCATAGGTACTGGTCTTGGTGCCGTTGGTGGTCTGGCTATGAGCGGACTTAGTACTATTGGTGGTGCTTTATCCAGTGCTGGGTCTGGGATAGCCGGTCTCTTCGGCGCAGGGGCAGGAGCAAATACAGTCGGTGCCACCGTAGCACCTGCTGCTGCTGAAGCTCTTACTGCTACTGCTGCTGCACCTACCCTTATGTCTACGACTGCCATACCGTCAGGTGCTTCATTGGCAGGTACATCTGGTTTAACATGGGGTCCAGCAACCGCAGGAATGTCTAATGTAGCTGTAGGTGGTGCTGGAACTATTGCACCCGGAGCGTTGACAACGGGTCAATTGGCTAGTCTACCAAGTACTGCTACTCAATTCCCTGGACTTGCCAATGTTGCGGTACCGGACATCACGAGCGCTACTAACATTCCAATTGAGTCCGCTTTGCAGAGTTACCAAGCCCCTGGTATCAACGCCACACAGTATGCCGAGTTACAACAGGCTAAGGCCCTGCTTAACCCTGCTGCGCTTACTACTCCACCTGTTGTACCACCTGTAACTCCAACCGTTACACCAACTTGGGCAGGCTCTCCATTGAACCCTGCTAATATGGGAGCTAACCCTGCTTTCCCACCCACTACTGGCCCATGGAATCCAGCTCCCGTTTTTCCTGCGCCTGGGACTGGTCCATTACCACAGGGTTTTGATCCTTTAATAGCCAACAACATACCCCCAGGTGTCCATGGACCAATGCCTAACTCTATTACATTAGGTGGCAATCCTGCTGGGAATCCATCACCCTTTTATGAGCCGGGTGCTATTAATCCTGTTAGCGGTAGACCTTTTCCAACAGGCACCACACCGGCCCCATACGAGTCCATATTTACACAAAATCTCGGAAAGCCTTCTAACGCTATAAATATGGAAAAGTTCATGCAAACTGGTAAAGGATCAAAAAGCATTGGAGATGTCCTCTCTGGGATGTCTGGTACTGAGAAAGTGATGGCTCTATTTGGAGCAGGTTCACTAATAGACTCCTTAGCAGGCGATGACTTTGAAGAAGAAGAAAGAGAGCCTTACGTTAATAGCTGGGGAGGATTCGATCAACCCTATGATAGACGGTCTAGGCGTGAGAACCCACAGGCTGCTTATTATAGAAAATTAGCAGCAGGCCCGGGTGCTAACAGAAAAGCAAGATATTATGGTAGTGGAATAGGATGAAGGGAATATAAATGGAATCAGGTAATAACTCGTCAGATCCAGGCAATGTATACTTTGATGTACCTGGGGGTATATCAAGTCAGTTCCAAGTTAATAATCAACTAAACCCTTACAGCTATGCACCTGTGCATTCTAGTTTCGGAATAGGATCATTATCTCCAACCACATACGATCAGTCTCAGTATGTACCATTGGCAACTGACTATGAGACATTGCGTGGAATAGGAGAGTCTACTCCCTATAACTATAATCAGTACTTGACTTGGGGTCCAGGGGGATACGGTACTGAGATAGTTAATGGTTATGATGATTTCGGAAATCCAATTATAGTCAGACCCGGTAGCTCAGTTCCTATGGAGGGATATGATGATGTAGAAGGTTACAACTGGGATCTACTTCCTGAACATGGACCATTCTACACTGACTCACCACTTGTAAGTCCACAAAGAGATGCTCCCTCGCAAGAGTTTTATGACAGTGGTGTGGCTAATGTAGATAGAGGTATACCCGGTGTACTACTGGGATCACAAAGCCCTTCATTTAGCCAACCTTACAATGATGTTTCGTCTAGTACCCAGCCATGGAGGCCCTCTGGTGACCCTGACTTGTACCAGCCAGGGGCAGGAGGGACCGTCCCAGCCTCAATATCTGGAAGTCTATGGAAATGGAATCCTGCGGCAACCCGCAGGGTTTCGAGAAGCAAGGTTCCAAACTCAGGGATTCATGGGGCGCATAGGGACATCGAACATAAAACGGTATATGGAGACTGGGGGTTAAAGAAAAGGGATGGAACCTGGGCTGATGTTAAAATTCTTGACAGAGAACTAATTCCACCGAGACCAGATAATCCAGAATGGTATAATGACTGGCTTCAACCCGATACCCCTGACTGGCGTGAAAGCAGACCCTTTCCGTAACATAGTATGGCAATAGAAATATTAGGAGGTACAAATAATGATAACTAACAACGAAACTGGTGGAACTGATAGGTTCGACTTCAATAGAAACCAAACAGAGTTTGATGATGGAAGTACGCAGTTTAATCAAGCAGACATGGAAGATGTTATGCTTGCTCTTGAAGCTGCCTTAATAGGAGAGCTTCCTCAGGCAGAGGCTGCTCTGGTAATCGACCAGTTCATAGCTGTCTTTGGTGAAGAGGAATTTCAAAGAGCAAGTCAAGCTATCCTTGGAGGTGGTCAAGGTATGGACGTTCCCATGGGGCCTGATTCAGGATTGGTCGAAGGCCCAGGTACTGGCACTAGTGATAGTGTTGATGCTATGATAATGCCGGGTCCACAGACTGGATATGCAATGGGTGGTCAAGTTGATCTCAGTCAGCTACCCGGAGGGGGTGGTCCTGAACCTGTAAAGCTATCCGCTGGTGAATATATCCTCCCACACAATGCAGTATCACAGATAGGTGGTGGAGATCATGGTCTAGGAACACTTAAACTAGACAAGATGCTCGGAAAGGAGATTGGAAGGAATGGGTAAAAAAGGAGGAGGAGGAAACCCGGACTCTACTCAGACTGTAATCAATGAGCTTCCAGACTACGCAAGGGACTACTATGACCAAGTAATGGGTCTATCCATGCAAAACCTAAATGACACTGTAGGATTCGTTCCTGACGATTCTGGGTCTGGTGGTCACTATCTCCAGCCAGGGGAGGCAGGCTATGAAGATATAGGCATTCCCACATACATGGATGGAAATCCAAATCAGCGTATAGCACAAATGTCACCAGAGTTAGTAGCTGCTGATCAAGCTAGAAAAGAATTATTCGATAATCCAAATAGGATGTACGAACAGTTTAGCAATGACCAAATGAATTTTGCTGCTGCTGCTAACGCTGACATGGAAGCTCAATCTGGTGGTGGTAATTTCTACGACTTAGATGAGAATGGGATTTCAAATGCACAGAAATATATGAATCCCTATCAACAGCTTGTAACAGATAATGCAACAAGGGCAGCCACTACAAGCTATGAACAGCAGAGAGATAGAAGAGCAGCTCAGTCTGCTGCCTCTGGTGGTAGAGGTGGATATAGAGATAACATTATGGATGCTATAGGTCAAAGTTCCCTAGCAGGCGAGCTTGGTAATATAGTGGGTGACTTCGGATCACAGGGGTACATGAATGCACAACAGCAATTCAATAGAGATAGAGATGTGTCTATTGGTGCTGTAAATAACAGGAACGCAATGAGACAAGCCCAGTCTGGCATAGCTTCTGGACTTGCTGGAGCCAGTAGAGGCTTTGGTCAACAGGACTACAACCAAAGGCTAAGAGAGATTGCTGGCATGGAGTCTGTTGGGTATAAAGCTATGGGAGCAGACCAACAGCAGAAGGATCTAATGTATTCTGACTGGGTAAATGAACAAAACTACCTACAGGATAAGATGGCTAATCAAATGGGTATGCTCAGTGGTATGCCTATGAATAATAACTCATACCAAACTAATTCATCAGCAGCACCAGGGGCTGCACAGCAACTTTTTGCTACTGGAATTGGTATTGCAGGACTAGACCAAGCTTTTGGTGGTAAGGGTGGTGGTGGATTATTTAGTGGAATTTTTGGACCTTAATAGAATGTTTGAAGGGAAATTAGATGATATACAATAACGCAGGCATATCTGGATTGACCGGACCTGACAGTCATGAGTCACCAGACATACTCCAAAGGCTGGATATGTACAGAGGCTACCCAAGTGAAAAGCTTGGGCCAATTGCATCCAATGGAGATCTTGCAGCCGTTAGCGTGCTTGCTGATAGAAAGGATCAGGAACAAAGGCAGAAAGAAAATGCAGCTAAGAACCCAACGACCACTGCTATAGAAGACTTGCTTGCTAGGAACAACTTGCCAGTGGGTAGTAATAGTCTTCCTCAGATGCCTCAAGCTAGACCCGGTATGCAGGGAGCAGACACTGCTATGCCTAACATGGGAAGCCCCCCAGGGGCAGGCATGATAGGCGCACCCTCCTCTCCAGGGATGGGACTCGCAAGCCAAGGTCCACCCACAGGCTCTCAGATGCCCCCTGCTGGATTTAATCCACAAGGTGGGCAGGTACAGCCCCCTGTCATGGGAGCCAAGGACGGGGGTCTGGTGGACACCTTCAGGAGATCTGGTGTGAGAGGATTTGACAATGGCGGTTCTACTTTGACTAAGAAGGAGCAGGTTGAACTTGACATGTTTAATCAGAATAACGTCCCACTACCACCCGGTCACCCCTCTGCTCCCAGTATATCTCAAGTCAGGGAATCTAACAGGGCAAGGTACGAGGGGGAGTCTATGGAAGCTGGATTCACAAGAGATAGAGTCCCATGGAGACCTGGGAATCTACAAATAAACCCTTCAAGTGCGGGTAAACCTCGTAGCGAGATTTCACACAGGCTACCCTTTAAAAGAGATGAACTAGGTGGAGGATACGGACCAGGGCAAGCTCCTCATGTACCTGCTAGCGATATTATGCCTCCTGTACAGGGCATGAACTATAACCCGAATCAACCACCTAGGGAGATACACGATACAGGGGCAGATGTACCCGGTCAGAAAGTTGGTAGGTTTATAAAGGCTATGAGTAAGATTGATATTCCCGATATACTCCGTTGGAATCCTGACAGCCCATCACTGCATACTAATGAGGATTGGGCTAATAATTTTGAGTACTACAAAGGGAAAGGCAAGAATGTTAGAGATATTATTGGAGATAAGCTAGGCGGACCCTATGACTTTTCAGAAGCATATGACAACTCTGGTAGCATCCCAAACTTCTACGAAATGTATGGCATCCCAAACTTATCCGAAATGTGGGGACTCTGGAAGGAAAGGAAAGGATCAGGTGACCCTGATGATGTAGAGGAAGCTAAACCTATAGTTCAATCTGAAGCACAGAAAGCCCATGGAGGGGGAGACCCTGGAGGTAACGGTCCTAAAGAAGGTGGAGAAGATAGACCTAGACCACCACTACTAGAGTCTGGTAAGGTAGATGTTACTGCTATGGATAAGTTCATGGATAAGATTGAGGAAATGCAGAGAGGTAGGAGGGGCATGGCCTTACTTGCTATGGCATCAGAGATGTCCAAATATCATAAGGGAGGATTCCTTCCATCAGCAGTTGCTGGTATGAATGCTGCTGGTCAATCTGCAAGAGGTACTGACACTCTGGCTATGAAGGGCTATGGTTTAGGAGCAGAGCTTGACCTACAGAAACAAAAAATTGCAAATGATTATGAAGTAGGAATGAATAGAAATGCTGTATCAGGAACGAATGTAAGTGCAAGGGAACTTGCAGCCCTAACAAGGGAACAGCTAAAGCTTGTAAATGACCGTATGAAGGCATTCGATCAAGCAGCAGATGGTTCAACAGCATTAGAAGCTCTCATGCTTGGACGCATGGCATCAAGGGAAGAATACCAATATCTTCAATACGCTTTCTATGGTGGAAATGAAATTGATTCAACCTTGAGTGGTGCAGGTAATTGGGGTCAAGTATCTCCTAGGCAGCGTACTGAAGCCAGATCGAAAGTTTTACGAGCATTGGTTGCTGATGTTCAGATGCAATTAGAAATCGGGGGATCTGGTGGGGGTGGTCAAATAAACATAGCTTCTCTGGGTGGTAAACCTATAACTGCGAGTAGATTTTAGTGGGAACCTATAAATACTTCTTTCCAACGGGAGGGTACTATCCTGTAGAAGATGATGTATCTATGGAAGATGCAGGCAATCAATTACAGGAATTGTATCCTGCTGGGTTCTATCAAAATTTTAGTCCTATGCAGAGAGAAGAAGATACTCGTCAACGTGAGGCTGACAGTCAAGGACTCTTGATGGATATAGTTGGCGATCCAATTCTTACTGGATTAGAACATCATCTCACAACCATTCCTTTAGCCGGTAGATTGGCTCATGATTATGCTACTGCAACCAAAGAGCAGATGAATGACCCTAGGCATCTACAGCAATATCGAGATGATTTTGCAGCGATGTCACAGGAGAAGCAAAAACATACGCTTAGGCAAGCAAAAGAACTTCTAGCAAGAGGTGAGTTTACAGACTGTGCCAAGGAGCTTGGCATGTCAGGGCTAGAGAATTTCTTTGCTACGATGGCCCATTGGGCACCAACGATGGCTGCAAGCAAGCTTGCAGCTGCTGCTGGTACCGCCATAGCACCCGGTCCTGGCACTCTCGCTGGTGGTATGGTTGGGTTTTCTGCTATGTCTGCCGATCAGTTTCTAGCAGAGAATCTGATGGAGTCGATTCAGAGCAACCCAGACATAACCCTTAATGATATAGCAGATAGATTCCCACAGTTATTACTTGCCACTGCTGGTCAGGTAGCAACTGAAGCTGTTGGATTCAGGATATTAGGATTATTCAGCAGCAAGCTACTTGGAGGAATACCTAAGAATGCACCTATAAAAAGGGAACTTGTAAATTCAACTCAGAGAAAAATAGCAAGTATAACTGGACCTAGATCTACAGTTCCTAGAAATATAGCACAAGGTGCAGTAGGAGAGGGTACAGTAGAAGCACTCCAACACATCATGACCAAGTGGCAGGCTGACGTTCCAATAGACTACGCCGAAGAAGACCACATGTGGGAGTTGATGGAGAACTTCTGGGGTGGGTTGAGTGGTGGTGCAGGTATTGGTGTAATGACTAGTCTGATTAATGGACGTAATCCACAGACTAGCAAGAGAGACAAAGATCTGCAAGAGGAGAAGATTAAGAGTTGGGCACATGCTAGAGCAAGAACTGCACAGCTAGAGACCCAAAGACTTGAAGCAGAGAATAGAGATAAGCAAGCACAAGCAGCAGAAAACTCCCAACTTGAAGCTGAACTAATCAACGAGAAGGTAGATGTGGACAGGGATGAAGGTAGGTCTGTAGTCTCAGAAGAAGACATACATGCTACTGCTCTTGAGAGGAATATAAACTCAAGAAATTCTGCGTTCATGGACTTTGTTAGGAGAACATTCCCCAATCATGATGGTCAAATAGATAGTCTTTCAGATCTCAGTTTGCAAGAGAAGAACATTCTCTACCAGAATCTTAAAAGATTCCAGTGGCAAGGAGCAGATGCAACCAGTAGCCAAGGCTCAGACCAAGCCAGCTATACTGAAGAAGATGCCAATGTGGAGAAATTGCGTTTAGCTCTTGAGTCACTAGGTGATGCAGGTGTTAGGATGTCTGAGTTCTTAAGCGGTCGAGCCCCTCTTATGACGCATGATGTTGTCTGGCAAATACGAACTATGCGTAAAAACCTTGGTAACGATTTTGCGAATGCAATGGAAGCCTACGCTCAGGCAAGAGCAGATCTTAACATAAAGAAGCGAAATGACAAGAGATCACAAGAGCGTATGGAAGAAAGTGGAGAGACAGGACCAATCGTACAGCCATCTCTAGTAAGCTTCAGAGGTCATTCGGATAGTGACATTGAGAAAGTAACTGATTCTTTAGCTAAGAGGTTTAAGAGACATAAGAATAAGGCTAAGTTATTCACAGTTGAAGATGTCAAGAAAATACTTGGTGATGTTAGTGATGAGAGAGCCAAATCTTTAATCGAAGAGTTGAGTGCTAATGGTGTAGTAGAAAGAGAAGGGGTAACAGAAACATTAGAACGACTAACGAAGAAACGTAGAGAAGATTCAGTAGATTATGATAATGATTATGAGCAAGAGTATACAGCACAACAACTTTCTGACATGTCAGATGAAGCCTCTAACTGGAATGAAGGTGGTAAGGTATCAGAACAGTTAGTTAGATTACTATCAGATAATTCTGGATACGTACTAAACGATTCACAGGTAGATCCAAATACAAGAGCTATATTAGATATAGCGAGAGAGACAACTACATTTCCAACATGGGAAGAGATACAGAGGCGCACTAAGGGCAGTAGCCAAGCAGCAACAGTTTTAAAAAGACAGTATGATGAGGTTGTAGAAAAATTAAAAGCGGATGGTTCATTACAAACCAATGCAGATGGTGAACTGTTCTTGGTAAGCAGGTATGAACAGGGTGTAATAGGGAGACAGTACAGAGGAGTAGAGAGAGGAAAGTTCGTAGTCAGGGCATTAGATGGTTCAATAATATCAGTACATGATACTATCGAAGGTGCTAAGCAGTCAGCACATGAAGCCAATGAAGATAAAGGTGGAGGAGGCTACGACCTAACAGATGACTTCGGTAACACCACTAGGATAACTGGACGTAAATCTAAAGAGAGAGCCTTAGCATTCATAAGGCAGCATAAGAATAGTAAATATAAAATATATGTTGATGGAGTAGAAGCAGAGTCAAATCTTAGTAAGACTAAGGCTGAGAAGCTTTCAAGGTGGATGAGAAGCACTAATGGACTGACTGGTCAAGAGGGAAGAAGAAGAATCACGGTAGGTAGAGATGAATCTAGCTTCCAGTTTAGATCAACGCCAGATTCATATCTGGATAAGCTACCAGATGTTATATCTGCTGGAAACACTAAAGAGAATTTATTCGTTGTCGAGGAAACAAAGCTAGGTGAACAGGGTAGATACTTAGGAACTAAGCTAATAGGATTAGCAGACACATTAGCTGATGCAGAGTCTAAGGCTAATAACTTTAGAGATCTTAGGAGAAAATCATTTGACTCAGTAGGTGGCAAGATAGTAGAAGAAGATGCTGACCTAGCAGACTTGAGGAATGATCCAATAGGTCATGCGACGAGGAGGGTCAGGGAGGAATCACCCAACTTATCCGAACCTATAACTCCATCAGAATCTAAGATATACAAAGCAGAGATGACAGAGTATGGGAAGAGGCTGGAGAAATACTTCAATAGAGCCAAGCTAGGTCATTATGGAATCGGTTTACAATTCGTTCACAACATGCAGGACTTGTCGGTAACATTAAAGAAGGGAGAACAGGGTTGGTTTAGCACCCAGACTGGGATGATAACCTTACTTGATAGGTTAGAATACTCAGGCATAGATGCTAACTCTTCAGATCAGGAAGTGTATCAAGTATTGCTCCCAATCCTGGGTCATGAGATGATGCACGCCTATGAGGTTCTTGGTTTAATAAAGCCTTCCGAGAAGAGAAGGATCCTGAAGAGGATGGAAAAGATAAAGAATGCAAATGGTCAGACATTGGCAGATGAGGTGCGAGAACGGTATAGCCATTTATCGGGAGCAGAATTAGAATCAGAGATGCTTGCTGTAGCTTTAGAGGTATATATAAAAGAGAGGGGATGGTCTTTAACTGACAAGGAGAAAGCGTCTAAGAAAAAGGATATAACAGGTGCAGATGCAAGTGTGATGAGTAGAATTGGTACATGGCTCAGAGGTCTAGGGTCGTATGTAAACAGTAGTGAATGGACTGAAAGAGATAAGAAGTTCATGAGAAAGTTTGTGCCCGGGGAGGAGAGGGACAGCCTTACTGTGAGGTCTGCTAGATCTGGATTCAAACCATTTGATACTATGGAGGGAACCCTCAGGCCAGGGAGATACACCGATGGTGATAAGATCGTATGGGATGGAGATGTAAATTCAAGAGGGGACAAGTGGTTAACTATCGTTGAAGTCAAGGATATACATAACTTGGCAGATGCTAAGGGTGTACCTTGGGATAACGATGAGAAATTTATGAAGAAAACTATGAGGCTAACTGGTAAATCTAACCACTTAGATGAACTCAACCCAAGACAAAGGAGGCTTGTATACCTTGACCTAGCAGGCATGCAAGATCCCTACAACATAACTGAAATCCAAAGGACTGTTATTCCTAAAGAAGAAAAGCCTAGAGCCTCAGCTACTCAGTCTCAATCAAACTGGAGAGATGTCGGGAACTTGAGTTCTGATGACTTTATAGCTGGGGTTGGATCACTGTCGGATATAAGGATTAAGATAAAGGAGCTGAAAGATCAAGGACAGTTGTTGGACAATGAAGGCATTGACGCTTCCTCGGCAGTATTTGACTTACTCCCATCTAGAGAGGGAGACATCAGGGATTTAGTCAGAGTTAGATACAGCAATGGTCAAGAAGTAATTTTTTACATGTCATCGGCTGGTACAGATGGCAAGGTAGCTGGCGAGTGGTACCCAATCAACGCACAGGCAAATACTGAAGTCAAGGAAGGTGACGTAGATGTTCCTAAGAATTGGATTGTTAAAGATCAATCCATAATAGGACATTATGGAAGCAATGTATTCAAAGATACTGCAAGAGAGATAAGGAAAAGAGCATTCGTAAGCGGTGAAGAGATCGCCCTTGCGGAAAAATCTAGACCAGATAACCTTCCAGACACAAGGGTATATGCTGGTGCTTTATTAAATGGTACTACGGTAGAAAAATACATGGAAGAGCATGGTGATGAATCTTCCGATTACGAAGAAGAATATCAGGATGAAGCCTATGCTTATGACGATGAATACGGTATGGGCAGCAGACCCATAGAAGAAGCTAGGAAACATATGAAAGAGAATGCAGGTGTTTCCGTTAATATAGAAAGGATGTATGAGCAAGAGAATGTAGGTGTATGGGATGCGATGCAGCAAGAGATTATCCTTAGGGAGCTTGTACAGAATGCATGGGATGCTGTTAAGGGTGCATACCGAAGTGGTCTCGTCAATGAG
>LWDU01033388.1_pt1 | contig 37487 bp, 30 predicted proteins | sample 727161 | NCBI WGS metagenome assembly LWDU01 (sample SAMN04566230, study PRJNA314399) | hydrothermal vent metagenome | isolation source: deep sea hydrothermal plume seawater | place: Mexico: Gulf of California, Guaymas Basin | collected 2004-07-11
CGGATGCTCAGAAGCAAGCAGCCGAACGTAATGCTGAACAAATCGTAATTGAAGCGGAAGCAGAACGACAACGAGCCGAAAAGGAAACGCATGCTACCAAGATGTTAGCCGAAGCCAAAACGGCCGACCAGGCTGCGAGTGGCTTGGCAGAAGCTCAGGTTCAAGAAGCCAAAGCGTCATCTAAAGAGAAAGATGGTTTCGCAGAAGCAGCAGTCCTGCAACGAACTGCTGAAGCAGAAGCTCTCGGACTTGTCGCCATGGCAGATGGTATCGAGAAAGAAGGAACGGCTGAAGCCGAAGTGATGAAGCTGAAGTACAGTTCCGAAGCTCAAGGTATCGAAGAAAAAGCGAACGCCATGAAACTGTTTGATGACGTTGGTAAAGACCACGAAGAGTTCAAGATCCGTCTGAACAAAGACAAAGATATTGAAATCGCAGCAATTGACGCTCAGCGTCTCATTGCCGAAGCTCAAGCGGATATTATGGGTGAAGCGCTCAAAAATTCGAAGATTGATATTGTGGGTGGCGAGTCAACATTCTTTGACCAGATCGTTAATGCGGTCAAAGGCGGTAAAGTAATTGACCGCTTTGTTGAAAACAGTGGCGTATTAACAGACGTCAAAGACACCTTCTTCAACGGAGATCCCGAGTACTTCCAAGCTCGTATCTTAGGAATGGTCGAACAATTTAACCTCAGTAGTGACGACGTCAAGGACCTATCGATCGCGGCATTGATTGCCAAAATGATCGGCCTGGCTAAGACGGATTCACTGCGGCGTGAATTGCAAGGATTGTTAGGGATGGCTAAAAGCAAAGGTATCTCGGATACCGTAACTGGCGATGTTCTAACGGTTGAATCTAGCGGCACCGCTCAAAGCTAACCTAGCTTGATGCTACGTATTGCCAGCCGTGCTAGCAGGTCTCGTGACGACCCTCTCCAAGGGAAACTCGAGACCTGCTGGACACGCAAGCCGATGACGGTTTGCAGTGGTGCGGATGGAGACGTAGTCGTGTAACCCTTGGGATCAATCTGCTTTAGGTAGGCAACCCGTTGCCTCAGGAAAAATTAAGAATTCGTATCATGGCTTCAGAAGAACAGCAACCCGATGTTGATGATGGCAGCTCGCCAGAACCAGCAACTCCGCAACTTGAAAGCGGCACGTATGAAATTATACGTAACCGACTGAAAGGTTACGCGCAAGATCTGCGGGAGCGACTGCAACAATTAGGACAAATCCGTAAAGACGTATTTGGTTCGATTGAAACGGTCTTGCTTGGTTCGGAACGCGTTACGACGAAACACAATTGTGTTCCGCGGGACATGATCGCGATTGGTAACCAGATAGTCTTTGGTTACAACATCCATTTTGGGTTGAAAAAGACGACACATATCGATGATGTGTTTTCCGTATACCGATTTGAGGACCAGTCGTTTCATAGCGTAGAATCAGATTTGATTTCCAATCAGCAGTTTCAACGTGATTTTCAGGAGATCTATAAATACTATAAGGATGCGGAGTTCGCCAAGTTCTTTGTTATCGGTCCAAATCTCTTCATGACCTTCAAGGTTGGTAAAGGGGACAATGACGTTAAGAGTTTGAAATGGAAAATTGCTGGCGAAAAGCTAGTTTATGTTGATAACCGTAGTGACCATGAAGTCCATTTTCCAACACAGCATGAATTCGACTGGAAGCGTCCACCGCGGGAATCATTCCAAGAAGGCCGACATCCCCATATTAGTATTGATGATCGCGTGTTTGTGGAAACCGTTGGTGGTGATCTCACTATTAAAATTGAAAACAACACTTTAACTGGTGAAGGTATCTACTCGGAATCTGTAGAACATGTCGACCAGACCCTAGATGATGCAGAAGTGCTATACGCCACCGTGGGCACAATTATTTTGCTTAAGATTCGGCCGTACCAAGAAAATGATTTCCGTTATTTTATTTATAACGAGAAGATCCAGCAGGTGTGGCGGATTGATTCGATTGCAGATTCCTGTGTAATGTTGCCGGATGATCATGGAGTTATTTTTTCCAACGGTTATGCGTTGGCCACCGGTGAATTTAGGGTCTTTGATATTAATCTGCAGCATATGAAATATGATCGCCGTTTGGATGCACCCAATGGCGAAGATTTTATGTATGTCTTCTACAATTCAGATTCTGGAACATATGTATTGCTGCGATACAACTTGATCGAGCAAAAGGTGGATACGCCTACCGTTTGTAACGGCACATCCTTTTTTCACGCTGGCGAGATGGTTTGTTTTCGCGCTCAAGACGACGCTCAAAAACACCACGTTTTGCAAATATGGCAAACGCCTTATGTTTCCGGTGATTTTCAGCCTGAAACTAACACGGATTCTTTCTTGTATAAAATTGGCAACAAAGAAATCGTCCGCGGTATGGCTGAGTGTCATGAGGTTCTAGGGTTAATCGAAAAAGAGGATACCTACTCGGGTTTGTATCATGATTTGGTACGAGCTTCGTCCGGCATCGTCGATTCTTACTTTTGGACATCATCGGAAAATTGTTTTGAAGTCGCAAAACCGTTAGCACAAATCCGTCAATCAGCGGAATCAGCGATTGATGAATTTGAAAAGGTCGTCCGCGTTAAGAAAAACAGCGCCGATCAAACTCGCCAGGTACAACAAAACGTTGAAGAAGTACTGCGGGTTGCTATTAACAGTAGATTCGAAAATGTAGATGATTTTGTCAAGTCACTAGCTGGCCTGCGAGCAGTCCGTGGTGAGATCGTATCGCTACGTGAATTACGTTATGCAGATATACCGCTGATCGAAAACTTAGAGGCGGAAGTTGCGGAGTCGAGTGAGCGCGTCTCACAGCGATGCGTCGAGTTTTTGTTGCGTGACAACGCATTAGATCCTTATGCGGAGCGTATTGATGCACAAACAGCATCGATCGCCGCCCTGAAGAAAGTTACCGCGGCTAATGCCTTGGCTGATGCGATTTCTGAGGGCGCTCAAGAACTTGAAATGTTGATTGATATCGTCAGCAATCTCGATATTGATGATGCCACACACCGGACTCGTATTATCGATAATATTTCGGTGATCTTCGGAAAAGTAAACACGGCTCGTGCGTCACTCAAAGGTCGAATTAAGGACTTGATGAGTGTGGAAGGCGTGGCTGAATTCAATTCGCAAATGAAGCTGTTGAATCAAGCCGTCGTGAATTATCTGGATATCTGTGATAGCCCCGAAAAATGTGAAGAGTTCCTGACGAAGGTCATGATCCAACTCGAAGAGCTCGAAGGCCAATTTGCCGAGTTTGACGAATTCGTATTGCAATTGACTGAAAAACGAGAAGAAATATACAACGCGTTTGAAACTCGTAAAGTGTCACTAATCGAGACTCGCAATAAACGAGCCAATGCATTAATGAAGGCGGCGGAGCGAATACTCAAAGGCGTTAAAGCTCGTATCAACAGCCTGGAATCGGTAAATGAGATCAACGCATACTATGCCTCGGATCTTATGATCGACAAGATACGAGACTTAGTGGACCAGCTCAAGGAGTTAGAAGACAGTGTGAAAGTTGACGATGTTCAGAGTCAACTCAAGACGATTCGAGAAGATGCAGTTCGCCAATTAAAGGATCGCCAAGAACTATTTGTCGGGGGTGAAAATGTCATCAAGTTCGGCACCCATCATTTTTCCGTCAACGTTCAAGCACTAGATTTGACAACTGTTTTACGTGATGGCGAAATGTACCTGCACTTGACGGGCACGGACTTTTTCGAATTGATCACTGACGAACAATTGCTGGCCACTCGCGACGTTTGGCAGCAAGAAGTAATTTCGGAGAACGTTGAGGTTTATCGAGGTGAATATCTAGCTTGGCGGATGTTGGAGTTCATTAAGAGCGACAGCGAATTGTCGTTGGAGAAATATGGGTCGTTAGACGAAACGCAACGGCTAAGCGAAATCCAAAAATTCATGGCGCCGAGATATACGGAAGCTTATGCTAAAGGCGTACACGATGTCGACGCAGATAAAATCATTAAAGGCCTAGTCGATATGGAATTGGCGATTGGGTTGTTGCGGTATCACACCAAAGCTCGAGCGTTAGGGCGATTGTTTTGGGATTATTTTGGGGATCAGCAGAACAAACAGTTGATGCAGTTACGTTTGCAAGGCGTAGGAACTATTTCTGAGTTATTCCCGGCTAGTGTCGAGCAAGAACAATATGTAGCGGTACTGGAACCGTTGTTGGCCCAGTTTGTGGAAACGACGGGTTTGTTTTCGGAGGATTATGTACATCAAGCAGCGAATTATCTGTTCGAAGAGCGGACGGTAAGTACTTCGTTTGCAATCAGTCGTCGGGCGGCCGATTTGCACCAGGCCTTTAACCGTCATTTGCAGCAGAATAGCTTCCTGAAAAAATTCGAAGACTCTACAAACCGTTTAGTGGACAGCCCGCAAGATCGCTTTATTCTGTTACGAGATTGGATTGAAGCATTTCTAGAATCCGCCGATCACGGTGAAACCGCGATCGATTATGTGGATGAGTTGGCGGTCATGTTGATGAGTGGCCCAATAGATGATAAGCAAATTGTTGGCGGTACGGTCGATCTCGAAATTCAGGGAATGATTGGTAATCACGCCACAATCCAAAGTAATAAATATCCATTAAACTACAATGCGTTTGTTACGAAATTAGAACGTTTTGATCGTGTGATCGTGCCGGCCTATCGAGATTATATTGATGTCAAAAAAGAAGTAGTGGATGTTGCCCGCAAAGGCATGCGGTTGGATGAATTCAAGCCCCGTGTTTTAACTTCGTTTGTTCGTAACAAGTTAATTGACAAGGTTTACTTACCCCTTATTGGTGATAACCTCGCCAAACAAATTGGTGTCGTGGGCGAGGATAAGCGGACTGACTTGATGGGCTTGTTGTTGCTCGTTTCGCCTCCAGGTTACGGTAAGACGACGTTGATGGAATACATTGCAAATCGTCTTGGCGTGATCTTTATGAAAATCAATGGTCCAGCGATTGGTCATGCGGTGACCTCGCTGGATCCGGAAGAAGCCCCCAACGCCGGCGCACGCGAAGAAGTGCAAAAGCTAAACTTGGCACTCGAGATGGGTGACAATGTAATGATCTATTTAGACGATATCCAACATTGTAATCCTGAGTTCTTGCAGAAGTTCATTTCCTTGTGTGATGCCCAACGGAAAATCGAAGGTGTCTACAAAGGTCAAACTCGTACGTACGATCTGCGGGGTCGCAAAGTCTGTGTAGTTATGGCAGGCAACCCCTATACGGAAAGTGGCGAGAAATTCCAGATTCCAGATATGCTCGCAAACCGTGCTGACATCTATAACCTTGGTGAAATCATTGGTGATACTGCCGATGTCTTTGAGATGAGTTATATCGAAAATTGTCTGACCTCGAATCCGGTATTGGGCAAGTTGGCCAGTCGTAGTCAGCAAGATGTTTACGAGATCATAAAAATCGCTCAGACAGATTCTCGTGAGGGAATTGAATTCGAATCAAACTATTCTATGGAAGAAGTCAACGAGATGGTTGGCACGATGAAGAAGTTACTGCGAGTTCGGGATGTTGTGCTTGATGTTAACCGAGAATATATTCGCAGTGCCGCTCAGGACGACGACTATCGAACCGAGCCGATCTTTAAGTTGCAAGGTTCATATCGAAATATGAATCGCATTGCCGAAAAGGTGTTGGCGATCATGAACGCTGAAGAATTGGAAACATTGATTCTGAGCAACTATGAAAACGACTCACAAACGCTGACCTCCGATGCTGAAGCTAATATGTTAAAGTTGCGCGTCATGTGTGGCTGGGCTACGGAACAAGATGACCAACGCTGGGCCGATATCTGCAAGGCCTTTTTACAAAACGTGAAGATGCGTGGCGTCGGCGCTGATGACCAAGCGGGGCAGATTATTCTGCAGTTGCAAGGGTTTTCAGATGGCCTAGATGGCATTCGTCAAACGATCGATCACGGGGTCGCTGGACTTGCCGAAAAGACTGCATCGACGGTCGTGCAAACGGGAGATTCCAACAGCGAACAAACTAATGACGCCCTGTTGACTTTAGCCGAGGAACTGCGGAATTATACAACGGGAACGATTGCAGTCGACCCCGCTGACGGCGTGCAACGCGTGGCAGTAATGCATAAGGTTCCCAAGTCGATTCTGGCGGTACTAGAAAACCAATTCCATCTGATGAACGATTGGATGAAACCAATCATGGAGAACCAGCAGGGCAATGCGGAAGGCGTGGAACGCTTACGGCAGACCGTGGAAAAATGCATGAGGTCTTATGACGGCTTGCTCAATGACCTCAACAGCGATCGGCCAGATATCAATACTGACGACGATGCTGAATAGGGCCGCGAATTAACGCGAATTAACGCAGTTGCGAATTAATGCGAATGAGCTTGCACCATCTAAATCGTGAGCCAACGGTCACGTGAGGCAATATTCCAAGTGCCCACGACTGCTTGATCTTCCACGATAAATGCTGCTCGATGCAACGCGCTCGTTGGACAGATATGCCCTGGAATCGCTAACAGTTCATCGCCCGGTGAGAATCGCCCCGCTGCTGAAGTTTGCAAAACTAAGTGTTCTTCGTTTTGTAGAGTGGGTATTGCGTCGGGCAGGTCAGGAAAGAGGAGTCGTTTTTCTAGTGGTGGATCGGACGCACATGCTTTGTAACCTAAATCGACCGTAATCGAATCGGCGGTCGGCAGGCTGATGACGCGAGTTAAGATTCGAGCTGCGGGGGTATAGTTTAAATCAGGAAACATGTTGCCGTAGTTGTTGTCAAAGAAAGTATTAGTGCCAGGACTTAGTTCAAGTGCCGGATCATCAATAGCGGCATAGGCTGGAAAACTGCCAGTGCCACCAGCGACAATGCGAGGCACTGATAAACCGTTGGTTGAAAGTTGGTCACGCAAGTCCGTTGCGATCTGCCAACACTGCTCTACGGCGGTTGTCCGAAGCGCTAGGTCGGTTTGGTGGTTCTGCCCATCGTATAAGTGAAAACCCGCGGCGTTGAGTCCGCTGCTGTCAGCAATCTGTTGATAGAGTTCAATCGCCGCGTCTCCAGTGGCGATACCGGTTCGGTGTTGCCCTGAATCAATATCAAGTAAGACGTCGATCGTGCACTGTGCCGCGGTCATTGCTGCAGATAACTGTTGGACGGGTGAAGAATGATCTGCAGTTACGATGAATGTTACGTCGGGATAGGATGATCGAAACTGTACGGCTCGTTGGATGTTCGGGCCGACGAGGTTGTAAGCTAACAGGATGTCTGTAACGCCTGCTGTGGCGAGCATTTCCGCTTCGGCAAAGGTCGCACATTTGTGCCTAGTGATGCCAAGTTGCATCTGGATTTCGGTTACTTCGGCCATCTTGTGTGTTTTACAATGCGGTCGTAATCGTGTCACGCCACCAGCAGTGCGAATCATTTCAGCGAGATTTGATTTGACAACCTCGGGAAAAACAACGAGGCCCGGTGAAATAATGCTGCTAGTATCACGAATTGTAAAATCAAAGGCAGGCATAGTGAATGTATAGGCAAAAAGGAATTTAGGAATAGCAATAAACGACGTGATCTATTGTAACGGTTTGTTACTTGGATTACCGCTAGGGTCCATGAATCAATACAAACGTGGGATTGGTTAATTATTGATTCTGAGGTCGATTTACCAGATAGATTCCGGCAGCGACGAGTGCTAATGAAAGGAATATCCACGATGACAAAGGGTCCTTGCGTAGAGTGGCAGCGGCGGCGATTCCAAAGATTGGTGTTAGAAAACTGAACACGGTAATTCGAGACGCAGAATATTTATTGAGCAGGAATGTTTGGATTGCAAAGCACAGCCCGCCGACAATGACGCCTTGATAGATCAGACCCCACACAACCTGCTGGTTGACTTGGTCGAGGAATATGCGATCACGTTCGAAGTAGGCAGCGATCATGACGAACCAGAAAACGGCAATTAAATCGTGCCATAGCATGAGTGTGCCGGATCGAACCTTCTTAAGATTTGCTTTGATAAATAATATCTTAGCAGCTAGTAAAGCTCCGCTTATGACTATGATGACGTCCCCTAATAAGCTAGGCAAGTCGCTCGTGTCTTGGTCTGTTGTATCGGCACTGGACTTAAGTAATAAAGTGACCAAGGCACTCGCTGCGGCAAGCATGCACCCGACGACTTGGAGTTTGGTCATGCGTTGGGTCCGACTGATGAAATGTTCATAGCCGAAAATCCAAATGATAAATGTATTAATTAGGATGGTGGTGTGAGTGGAATTAGAAAGTTGTACGCCGATGGTAAAAGTACCGATTTGCGCGGCGAGTAATGTGCCTGCGATCAGACATATGGGAAGCTGTTGACGCGTGATCTTCCACGGTGATTTCTCAAATTGACACCAGATGAGCATAAATAATGTTGCTAGTAGGAATCGTATGCCACTTACCGTAATCGGCGGCAGTCCATAATTGGTGTAATCTGACCACAGAGTGTATTTCGCAGCGACCGGGTTGCCACCCCACAACGCTGCCGTACTTACCACTGCAATAACTGTCAACCAAGTCAGCGGGCGCTGGTGGTCGGAAAGCGAGACATTGGTTTTAGCGGGAGGTAAACTCATAAGTCGGTGGGATTAGTGGATTGTGGCGAGTAATGTGTCGTAGAAAAATCTCTGTCGCATCACTATTATCGGCGTGGGCAGATTATCATAAGAGGAAGAGATTGGTTTTGTCAGTATTTTCTAGGTAGAGTTGGTTAATGATAAAAACGAAAATCGGGACGATAAGTTGTAATCTATTATTATGCACCGCTGTGGTGGCCTTTGCTGATGAGCCGAACAAGTCGCCCACAGCCGAAGTTGCGTCGGCGGCGGCTGCGGATTCCGTAAACCATATTCAAATTCCCACTGGTACTGAGTTGGAATTGGTTGCTAGTGAGCCGCAAGTCATCGATCCGATTGCGATTCGCTTCGACGAATATGGGCGGATGTGGGTCGCTCAAATGGGTGACTATCCCGAAGGTAAGGGAAAGTCGAGTATTCGTGTGCTGGAAGACCTTGATAATGACGGCGAGTTTGAAACCTCTCGATTATTTGCCGATGATTTACATTTTGTCACCGGTTTGCAACCTTGGAAGCAAGGCGTGATTGTCACGATGGCTGGTCGAGTGGCATATATGAAGGACACCGACGGGGACCACCAAGCGGACTTGATTGAAGATTGGTACGTCGGTTTCTCTGAAGACAACACACAACTCCGGGCAAATCACCCGCGGCTAGGATTGGATAACCATGTGTACGTTGCCAATGGTTTGCGGGGAGGCGTTGTTAAAAACCCTCGAGATAAAGATAGTAAGACCGTGAATATAAGTGGTATGGATTTCAAGTTTGACCCCATTACGGCGAAGTATGAAGCGGTATCGGGAGCTGGACAATTTGGTTTGACGTTTGACGATCAGGGGAACCGGTTCGTGTGTAGTAATCGAAATCCATTGATGCAAATCATGATTGCCAATAAGTATGTCAAAAAATATTCGGGTGTTGCGGTGGCGGATGTTAAACAAGACGCAGCCCGAGCGGGCGCTGATTCCAAGATATTCCCACTGACTAATTTTTGGACAACGTCGAATTTGCATGAGGGCCAGTTTACCGCTGCCTGTGGTGTTTTGATTTATCGTGGCCATTCCTTAACGGGGATGAAGGGAATTGCGTTAACATGTGATCCAACGGGTAATTTGGTGCATGCAGAACGGATTTCAGAATCACGTGCTGCGCTGACCTATTTACCGATGTATTCAGACAGCGAACAGCGGGAGTTCTTGGCCTCTCGAGATTCTTGGTTTCGAGCGGTGAATCTCCGCACGGGTCCTGACGGGTGTCTATATATTGTCGATATGCATCGAGCTGTGATTGAACATCCGAATTGGGTTCCCTCTGAGTTGAAAACTCGTAAGGATACGCGCTATGGCGATGATAAAGGTCGTATCTACCGATTGAAATCGAAAGGCAAGCGACTCGACGCTAGATGGAATTGGAATATTGCAAATTCAGATACAGAAGATTTAGTGCTTTTGCTGGAACATCCGAATTCATGGCACCGCGAAACAGCCGCCCGGCTATTGCTTGAACGACGTCCTGAAGATGCCGAATCACTATTATCGCGAATTTTTATTCACTCAATTCACTGGGAAGGTCGCCAACGAGCTCTCTGGGTTCTAGAAGGTTTGGGATTGCTGCAGCCCAAGCATATTGAAGCGGCTGTTAGTGACTCATCACCAGCGGTTCGAAAGCAAGCCGCTGTGTTGTTGGAGAAGCATTGGGATGATTGTCCTAATGGCGAACTGATGGCGAAAAAAATGTTAGTTGATTCAAATCAGGCAGTACAGTTTCAGGCGTTATTGTCGTTTGGCGATAGAATTGACCCTGCAGATTTTCAGCTGTGGCTACACGTATTTTCACGCTCTATTGAAGACAAATGGTTGACGCAAGCGATGTTAATGGTAGTCGGCGACGATCTACCACAATTGGTACAGCAGTTCTGGATTCGAGGTCAGGACGGAGTTTTGAAATCAACGTCTCCGGCGAAAACGGAGAATATCTATCGGATTCACTATGCTGCTGCTCGTTATCTCTCCAAAGAAGATAACGCTCGTCAAACGTGGTTGAAGTGGGTTGTGAAATGGTGGTCCGAGGCACCGCAACGATATCACGATCTCGGTGTTCGCAACCCAGGTATAACGGCAAGTTTACTGGGTGCGCTTGATGGCAGTCGCAGTCGTAGTGTGAATATATCGGCACTGCAAGCATCAGCGACTGCTGAACAACAGATTCAAATCGATGTACTTTGGGAATTTGCTAAGCAGTGGGCGGGCAATGAGGTGTTACCGGCAGCAGATCGGTTGGCGGGGATTAAATTATTAGGGCATGCTGGAAAAATCGATGTGTTGATGGATTTATTAGCAGCACCAATACGCTCGGAATTTCACGTTGCCGTTTTGCAAAGTTTACAATCATCAGGTTCGGCCGTCCCCTGGGAACAAGTGTTGGATCAGTTTCCCGCAATGCGCCCAGCGGTGAAGCGTGCATGTCTCGATGCGGTTTTACGACAACCAACAACAACTCGGTTGTTGTTAGATGCCCTTGAAGCGAAAGACATTTCGGCAAATGAGATCGATTCAATTCGTATGAATAGAATGCTTAAACACAATGATAATACGATCGCCTCTCGAGCGACCGCCATCCAGGGTGGTTTAGTCAATGCGGATCGCCAAGCTGTCTTGGCAAAATATCGAGCGGCGCTGGCACTGGAAGCGTTTCCTAAACGAGGCGAGATTGTTTTCAGAAAAAATTGTGCGACCTGTCATAAGATTGGTGAGATTGGCATACAAGTTGCGCCGGATATCTCCGACTCTCGTACACGACAACCTATTCAAATATTGACGGATATCCTGCAGCCTAATCGAGCGATTGACAATAACTATATGCACTACTCAATTATCCTCAACGATGGCCGAGTGCTCGATGGAATATTGGCGACCGAGACCTCCTCGTCGGTAACATTACGGCAACCCGAAGGTAAACAGGAAGTTGTAGCACGGTCAGAAATAGATGAAATAATATCGCGCGGTGTGTCGCTAATGCCCGAAGGTCTCGAAAAGAATATTACGTTACAACAAATGGCTGACTTGGTTTCCTTTGTGAAGAATTGGCGTTATCTTGATGGTCGTATCCCATTGGAGAAACCCTTGCCCACAGAGCCATAGTAGTTGCTGTTGATAACCAAATAATTCAGACACCGCATCCCATGACACGTCGACGAAAAATTCTATTTAGTCTGATTGCCTTCCTGTTTTTCTATGGATTGTGCGAACTTACGTTTCAGTTGATCGGTTTTGATTTTTCGCAAACGACACGTGATCTTGAAAGTGTTCCGACGTTTTATCGAATCCCTACCACTCCGTTTGGTGAAGCCTATTATCGGCGACCGGGTTCGACCTCTTGGACTGGAAAAGTCGTGACAGCGCAAATGCAACGCATCGGGTATGACGCCAAATGGTTTCCCAACGAACAGGAAATCACATTGCAATATGATCAAGATGGGTTTCGTAATCCCGCGGATTTAGAAGATTGGGAGATTGTTGTCATTGGTGACTCGTTCACAGAACTGGGCAACTTAAAATATGACGATCTTGTCTCGACGCAATTAGGTTCATTAATGGACCGATCCGTAAAAAACTTAGGTATTTCCCATACGGGTATTCTCAATCAAACCGCTTGCTTGCAGCATTTTGGTATCGCTAAATCCACCAAGCATGTTGTCTGGGTGTTTTTTGAAGGGAATGACCTACAAGATATGGTCTTGGAATCACAGCGACTGTCGCGGATTGAAACGGGGGCAGGGGGTCATGTTGATCTGATTGCCAATCGTAAAACCCAATCATCATTAACCGGAGCAATCCAAAATGCGCTGTTTGCACCTTCACGTTTGGAAATTTATGGTCCCGCCGTCAATGCGACATTGAGCCGTGGAAGCGAGTCGGTTCGATTCAAGTTGGATTACACACCTGTCGGTTCCGAGATGCTGGGACCCGTCGGAGATCAATTCCGCGTGGCAATTGAGAAATTAGCGGATTTATGTAGACAACGTGAATTGAAACTGTGGTGTGTCTATATGCCAACGAAGCGGCGCGTGTTCCACTCGTCGCCATACGAAGTTGATCCTGACGCAACTTTGCATTTGAGGCTACCGTGGCAACCGTCTGACTTGCCGCAATGGTTGGAACTACAATGTCGGCAAAAACAAATAGAGTTTGTCGATGCCACGCCGTCGCTGATTGAGTTGAATAAGTCAGCTGAATTCTCACACAACCTAGTGTTTGATACTCATCTGTCGGTTGCCGGTGCGCGAGTGGTTGCGGAATCGTTAGCGGCAAAAATGCAGCTAGTTATTGAGAACGGAACTTCCACGAGGCAACCGCTAAAAACGGATACAAAATGACGCGGACGTATCGTCATTTATTTGGGAGTTCCAACGACGTCGACATATAGGACGCTAGTGTTTGTTAGCTGCTTTCGCAATTCGGATGTTGCTCCGTGAAAACGTGCCACCGCGTCAGATACCACTTGTAATCGGTCGTCGGATTCTAGATCGTCTAAAGCCCGTTGTTGTGTTTGCTCTTGGAGGCGTGCTTCTATCTTTTTCACAATGTCTGATCCCTGTTGTCGATCCATCGGTAGCGACTTGGCAAACCACAGATAACATTCAAGCTTGACGTATAAATGTTCAAGTGACGGTTGTGCTGGATCTGTAGTGGTTTGGTTGAGTACCTTATCGGCTTGGCCCACTCGGTCGTTGGCAATGTAGCAGAGGGCGAGGTTGATTCGTAAATCGAGATTATCCTCGTCGACTTGTAATACTTGCTCGTACCATTTTTCCGCTTCAATTATCCAATTCATGCGATGATAGAGATTGCCTAGTGCTTCCAACAGGTGAGGATTGTCCTGTTGATCTAGTTGAACTAAGAGTCTCAAAATAGTTGCTTGAACCCCTTGTTGTTCAACCATTACGGCGACTTGTTCCATGACGTCGTCCCGCGCATATTGATTGGCATTTGCTCCCACAAAACCGTGCACTACATCAACCGATGCAAGGGTAGTCGGTTTGATGGATTGCCAAGTTAGCAAGGCACCGAGTATCCCAGCGAATGCGAGCCCGAACAGAGATCGGAAAATTCGTTTTGCTTTGATTTTCGACTTCCAGCGAAGCCGTTTTTGTTCGCTACTTAATATTCGCAATACGTCTTGCATGCTGTCAGGTCGGTCGTCGCGATCAAATGCTAGGCAATGCGATATCAGCTTTACCAGTTTGTCGGGGATGTCTTTGTTTTCATTGCTAGGCTTGAATGGCTGCTCGGCCTGTTGTTTTCTTAATACCTGTCCAGTTTGAAACAAATTTTGGTTGGGACCGAATGTGTTAAACGGCAGTTTTCCATAGAATATTTCAAATAGCAGCACGCCCAGCGAGTAAATATCGGAGCGGTGGTCGAGCACAATCGAAGCTCTTTTGAGGATCACCTTGTTAATTTGCTCAGGCGACATGTAAGCGATCGTCCCGCCGCTTGGTTGTGCATTGTGCAGAGCGTTATGTGCTAGGTTGAAGTCTAACAACAAAGCTTGATCTTTATCGGTGACCATGACATTCGATGGTTTCAGATCCAAATGCAATACCCGCTCGGCATGCGCATAGACCAATGCAGCGGTAATTTCGCTGCCATACTTGAGGCCGCGTAGCAGTGCGTCGTGTGATGCCCAGACCACATGAGGAATGATAAATTGCTGTGAGTGTTTGGCTGTAGTAGTACTCTCAGGCGGGTTTTGCTTGAGGATGTCAGGGAGCAAATTTGAATAGCATAGATGCCGTAATTCAATTAGTTTGTTGCTCAGAGTTTCTCGTCCTAGGTAGGGCATGCACATGACAGAGATGCCATCCGAGTTGGTTGTTAATGAATAGATCGGGACAATGTTGTCGTGGCACAATCTGCCGAGCGTATCCGCTTCACCATTGCCAAATTTACCGATTTTGATAACCACGGTCCGTTGGCCAATTTCGTCTTCCGTTGCCTTATATACCGTGGCAAAGGAACCGCGGCCGAGTTCTTCTTTGATCGTAAATCCGTTGACACAGGGCATCGGAAGTATCTCCGAATCAGAGTGCGAATGCGATGAATGGCTATCGCGTAATAGATTTGATTCTTCAACAAAAAACAACATGATTTGTCGAAACAACAAAGATCCTATTTGCTCAGGATACAACCAACAGAACTCTTGCAAGTCGATCACTACTGGACCTGCCATCAATTCTTGGTATTGCTGGTAGGCGATGTTAACGAGTTGCATTAACGACTGGTGAGATGAACTCGAACTTTCAATTGATATCGAAGCTTGGGACGCTCGTGTGTGAAAGTCAACGATAACATCATCGGCCCAATCTGGCGGTAGAGGAGATGTTGCCTTGGGGATGGTCTTTGTGCCAGCCATCGCAAATGTTGATGGTTTGCCGGAGAGCTGGTAGTGCGGTGGTGAATCTATTGATGATGCAGCTAGATCCGTTTCCATGAAAAGCCCCTGTAATGGAATCGGAGAATAGTAATCGTTATGTGATTATTAAAAATCACAGCAAGGAGAGCGAGGAAATGGTAAGTTTTTTCAGTGTGAATGGCAGTTGATTGACACCATTATGCATCGACTTGCTCGCTCCACGCCTAGAAATACGGCACTGATTAGCACAAGTCACTTACGAGAGCTTAGTTTTGCGGTTTATTTTTTTCGTACATGATGTAACGTTGTGGTCCCTTGAGCGTAATTCTAAGTCCCCATTGCTTGAGCCAATCCATGAATTCTTTGGAATAGCGTTTTGAAAATTCAGGGTTAGTGTTAATAACAACTAGTTTAACTTCGCATTGTTTAATGGCTATTTGGAGTTCTTTTTCAACACTCGATGTGTAGCCCAATTCCCATTTCCAACTGCGGATTTCCGACGCTTGGAAAAAATCGTAGAATTGAGGTGTCGGGTTTCGTCGGTTTGCTAAGAAATAGAACTGCGGGCAATCCGGTCCAGCCAGAATATAGTCATAAGGCTCGCTGTGCTTGCGGATGTAATCGATTGTCGGCTTGATTTCATCGTATCCGTCGGTGGGGATTTGGATTCCTCCGCGGGGCAGATCGAGTGTTACCATTTCGCTATTTTGATGATGAAAAACACCAATCGTCCGCGGGTTAGAAAAATTGATCCAAACCACTGCAAATATTCCCGCAAGTGCGGCAACACTACCCCAGAGCCGGCGGTTGAATTTAGGGGTTCGTGCGACGATTGCGGCAAACGCTAAAATCAAAATAGGACTGGCGTAACAAAAATAGATACCACTGGAATAGGGAAATTGAATCAATGATAACGAAGCAGCAAACATTAAAAGAATAAATAATCGATTGCGAATTGCCTTGCTGATAAAATCTTTGCGACTCTTAATGAGTATGGTCGAACCAACGGTGACGATCACGGGTAACAAAATATATCCGCTTCGAAATGCGATGCAATAGACCACGTCGATGCCACCAAGTGCAATTAATAGTGTGCCGAGCACGATAACGGTGATGATTCCCTGCATCTCTGTGGCTTTGAATATTTTGCGATCGTAGTAAATCAACAAGCCAAAGGGTACGGTTAGAAGTAACCAATTGGGACTAGGAGGTGGAAAAGTAGCTCCTGAAAGCCGCGCAGTGGGTAGCATAATCGCGCCGTGTAGAAGTTCCGAGATTGCCCCTCGGTTGTAGTAATCGTAGCAGAAGACAATTAACACAACCTGAATTACAGCGACGATCAACAGTATGTGAAGTTGCAATTGCCAAATGGATGTGGAGTGCGTTTTCGCAATTATGCTCTGCCGAAACACAACGACCATCAAGATTGCACCTGGTATGCAAAAGAGTGCCAAGTAAATAATTCTTCCATGACCGCCGACCAAAAGGAAAAGCAGTGCACAGTAAGCGGAACATAACCCAGCCGCAGCGGTTATTAAATGCCATGATTTGCATTTGCTTTGTTTAGCAGATGGGTCACCTGCCGGGTCTTGGTTGAGGTGGATAAAAAGCACTGCAAACAAGGTCGCTGCGAGAGCATATATTCCAGTAATTTTGCAAAGGATAGACAAGCCGATCGTGACCGCAGCTAGGATTAAAAACCGTGGTTTTAATTGGTCGCTGTATTTTAGAATCGCCCATATCGTCCAACTGGCAAACATTAAGTTGTACCATGACGGTAATGCAGCAAAATAGTTAGGGAAGCTCCAAGCGAGGCATAAGAGTGTTACGACACTGGCGCTAACAGGCCTGAGGAATTTCGCAGCAATTAGAAACCAAGCGAGCACTGCCAGAACGGCAACGCCGACTAACATAGTCCGTAGTGAAGTTAGAGATGTTCCCAACACGCGGAACACTTGGGCATGCCAGTAACTGAGCCCGCCGGTATAGGCGTCTTGGAAATCGATATGAGGTGTTTCCCCAGCGAGTACTCTGTCCGCCGAGAGGGCTAACAGTCCTTCGTCGTGTGCAATCCAGCCATGATTGCGCATTGTACCCAAATAGATCGTCGTGATCGCGAGCGTCACGAGCAATGCAATTCTATATGACCGTGCGGCAGGCTTGTCTACGGTAGTCTGCTGCGCGCTAGTTTGAGAAGTGGTCATGATAGTGATTACTTAAGGTAAAATTAGTCGCGGACAGCAATGGCGAATAACGAACTACCAAACGGGAGACGGAGTGGTGTGATGAGTTGCTGTTCTATTTGACACAGTGCTTGACAAGTTTTATTAACCCACGTTGCCGGTACTTGAGCACTGACAGGTGGAGCTTTGACGATTGTTTCTTTGAGCCTTACGAGCAATTTGGCTGCAAACGTCCAGTGATAGAAATAGTGCATGTTGATGATTTTCAATCCCGCTTTGGCGGTTTGTTGTTTGAGCAAGCGTTTGGTGTAGCGTGTTTGGTGATGATTGAAATCGTCGTGTTTTGTCCACAACATATTAAATGCGGGAACGGTGATCAAAATTTTTCCATCGTCGGTAAGGAGGTCACCAGCGAGTTGCAATGCGGTAGTTGCATCTGGAATATGTTCAATGACGTCAAGCATTGTGATCCAGTGGAATTGCTTGTGTGGTTGATAGGAATCGAACAGGCCGATATGAATACTTTCCGAGAATTCTCCGGCGGGGTCGACAATGTCTGGATCCGACTCCACACCGGTCACGGTGCCGAACTGGCTCAGCGCAGGGAAAAAGAGACCGTCGCCGCAACCTACATCCAGAATTTCTCGAGTCTCAGGCAACGTTTCTTTTGCTTCTTGATGCCAACGATTGAGTGTTTTTAGGATATAGGATTCTCGCGATCGCCACCACCAGTGATTGTGGTAGAGCTGTCGGTAGTTTTTTGAATATTCGCTTTGCACTTGGCTGAATTCCCAATGACACTTTCAACAATAAATGAGGGTCGTCCTTTAACTTCTTCGAAAATGCGTCCTACATATTCACCAACCACTCCCAGAAACATTAATTGAACGCCAGCGAAGAATGAAATGGCGACAAGTTGGGCCGTAAAACCGGCGACTCTTTCTGACATAAATTCGGGCAGATTTTCAGGTGCGGTGAACCGTGCCCAAGTCGCAAACACTGTCAAACCGAGGGCGACGAATACTGACAGGGCACCGATAAACGTCGCTAGCCGCAGCGGAATCAACGAAAACGAAAAGATTCCGTCGGCTGCTAACCTAAATAATTTGCGAAGTGTATATTTCGTATCACCGGCCGCTCTGGGTGCCCGCTCAATCTCGATGCCTGTTTGTTGGAATCCCACCCAACTACGAATACCTCGTAAGTAACGATGGCGATCGGCGTCACGTACTAATAGGTCAGCAACACGACGGCTAACGATAGAAAAGTCACCGCTGTCTCGCGGCAATGTAGTTTTGGATAGTCGCTTAATCAAGCGGTAGAACAAGTTGTAGCAGGTTCGTTTCAAGATATTCTCTTTGCGATTTACGCGGACCGCATAAACGACATCAAATCCTTCGTTGTAACGAGCAAGTAACGCAGGAATCTGTTCGGGTGGGTCTTGTAGATCGCCGTCCATTAGTACCACGGCATCGCCCTCAGCATATTCGAGAGCTGCGGCGTATGCTGGTTGTTGGCCGAAATTTCGCGAGAAGGAGACGGCAACGATACGCGGGTCGTCTGCAACTGCTTGGGACAATAGTTTTGCGGTGTCGTCGTGGCTACCATCGTCAACGATGACAATTTGATGTGGGCCACCAGGTATCGCATCAAGTACTTGCGTGACACGGTCAATTAATTCTTCGATGACATCTTGTTCGTTGTAGACAGGTATGGCAACGGTTAGACAGGGAGATTTGTTCATGTTATGCAGTCCTCTTCAATTTGCCCTTAAAGTAGACCATTTGCCATAAGGAAATGCCCAACATTTTTAATGGAAAAGGTTCGAATTGAACGAGTTCAAAGTGGTTTGAAAATATTTCTTGCCAACGATCCAAGGGTCTAGCAAAATCACCACGATCAGCTTTGGCTAGAAAGCGAGGAATCGAAAATCGTGCGGGTAATACCAAATCAAGAATATGAATGTACCCATTGGGATCTAAGATATTGTGCAGGCTAGCTAGAATTGCGTTCGTGTTGTCATCGTCAATGTGGTGTAAGAAACTGTTCATTAGAATAAAATCGTATTGTTCGTCGTGTGGTGGTTCGTAATGGCACACGTCTTGGACTTTAAATTCACCTTTGTCGGCGAATTGGGAGCCATAGCGGTCGGTGGCATTGCGAATGTATCGTGGGTTGATATCTAAGCCAAGATAGCGATTTTTCAGGAAAAACGGTGCGTTGGTTCCAGGGCCACAACCGACATCTAAAACGCGTTCGATCTTCGTTAAATCGGTGGTTTCTAGGATCGGTTTCATCTTGCCTTGCGCAAAGGGCGCTTGCCATGTGCGGTAAACCAAGGGTAGTGATAAGATGTCGCGTATTCTTGCCATGGCTGTATTATAACGGCACCATTTTAGGGTCGACGAGCGGTCCTGTTGGGCCGGTGGATAAATGCAAAAGAAACCCCGCAGTCGTAACGACTCTAACGGTCATACGGGGTTTAGATAGTGGGTAAACGCTGGACAGCATTTCCAAAAACAAAGCGGCGGGCTTTCCCGCCGCGTTTCCTCCTAAAACCATGGTTCTCTCTACCGTTTTTCGTGGTTTCAAGGTATTCTATCTATCGTATGAACCCTATCAATGTGCAGTCGAAGTCGATTGTGTATTGCAGTAGAAATTATAAGTAAGGAAAACAGGATGGGAATGTTCGACGGTAAAAAAGGTTTAGTGCTAGGTGTTGCTAATAATCGTTCAATTGCGTGGGCAATTGCTAAAACGATCATGGACGAAGGCGGCGAAGTTGGATTTACACATTTACCAGACTCACCGGACGACGAAAAACGCAAAAATCGTCGTCGGGTCACTAAGTGCACTGATCTGTATCCTGAGAAAACCAAGTTTGTAGTTCCTTTGAATGTGCAAGACGATGACAATATTGCCGAGGTCATGAAAACCGCGGAAGCGGAATTCGGCAAGATCGACTTTTTGCTGCACTCGATTGCCTATGCCGAACGCGATGATTTGTCGAACGATACTATTGAAACGAGTCGCGATGGTTTCAAATTGGCCATGGAAATCAGTGCTTATAGTTTGATTGCTGTCGCAAATGCCGCTCGCCATATAATGAACGATGATAGTGCGATTGCTACGATGACATACTTTGGTGGTGAAAAGTGTGTGCCTGGCTATAACGTGATGGGCATTTGCAAAGCAGCCCTAGACGCATCAATGCGGTACTTAGCATATGATCTCGGTCCTCGAGGAATTCGAGTCAATGCACTGAGTGCTGGCCCGTTAAAAACTCTTGCTGGCTCAGCTGCTGGCGTGGGTGAAATGCTTACGATGTATCAAGATATTGCCCCTACATGTAGAAACATTACACACGAAGAAGTCGGCCGGACCGGGGCTTTCTTGCTCTCGAGTTGTTCCAGCGGAATTACCGGCGAGATTCTTCATGTTGACGGCGGCTACAACGCAATGGGATCTCCCGGCCGTTTGTTAGACAAAGTACGAGAGCTGCAGCAGCAATCGTAGGGTCGCGGGTCCTGTGTCATGACGAAACCAACCAAAATAGCGATCGCCGTAGTAAAAAACGGTGATCGTTTTCTTGTGGGGCAACGGTCCCAAGATCAAGTTCTTGCGGGGTTTTGGGAGTTTCCGGGCGGTAAAATCGAAGCGGGTGAATCAGATTTAGAGGCGGCTGTACGTGAGTGCTTCGAAGAGACTGGGGTTACTGTGGCTGCGGTTGGCTTTTATATGACAGTGGAGCATTCTTATGAACATGGGGATCTGCAGCTGAGTTTTATCGCTTGTGAGCCCAAGTCAACTGAGTGTGCTCTACACCAGCCGTTTTGTTGGGTCGATCGCGAGCAGCTTGCCGAGTTGGCGTTTCCTGAGGCCAACGCTGTCATGGTTGAGCAACTGCGAAGCCAGCGAGAACTTGTCCAATCAATCCAAGATTGAATGCCCTCTGATAATCGAAATGTGGGTTGAATTGGGCATAGTTACTAGGATCGGAATAATCGGAATACGTGTTCTTTGTAGTCCGGTTAGGACGTGTTGCGACGGTTGCAGAGGGCACTGTAGCGGGTTGCGGGCAGACTTTGGTGTAGGTTGTACCACGTGTGCCGCTGGAGCATATTGCACCGATTTGTGCAAACGTACCCATGATATCACCGCCGGCATTTATTTTACGGTTTTGCTGTAGGACAGGTCGATGTCTGTTTTGCTGGGACGGATTGTGCTCCATCACAATAAACTTTTCAACGTTCCAGTTATGTGAAAATCAAATTAGTATTTTTGATGTGGATAAAACGATGAATAAAACATTTCGAGTAGTTTCCAGTGGACCGAATGATTCTTTCCTAATGAGTGACTTTCTGAGTGAACGTGCACTTACTAAAGAATTCGACCAAATTGGCATGGACGACTGTAGTACGGACTTAACGCTCCGAGGTCTTCCAGTTCTTAGCGGTCTTATTGGTCCCATGGCGGATGGCCCTCAAGTCGTTCGATATGAAACCCCGACAGTGTTTGAGGAAATGACCAAAGAGTGGTCGTATAGCTCCACTTCAAAACGCAATAAATCTGATTCGATGGAAGCTACCGAGACCCACTAGCCTTTTGTTGTGCACGATGTGCAAGTTTAACGAAAGCAGTACCCACGCAATACGACGGAAAACGATCTACTTCTCTCTCTCTTACTTGATTATTCTCCTCGTACATGAAGGGACACCACCGCTATTAGGCGGTTTGGTGTCCCTTTTTTGCTGGCCTCGGTCAACGCCTGCCAATTAGAGTACAATGTGCTAAATATTGGTTGCCAGTTCTATGCTCAGCTACGATTCAACAACGAATTCCCCATGATTCACCCTCAATTACTTTCCATTCTCCGTTGTCCGACGACGCAATCACAATTGCAGATTGCCGATCAGACGGTGATCGACCGAATCAACGAGGCTATCGCTGCGGGAAAGATGCAGTCCCGAGTTATGGAGACGTTAACGCGGCCTCTAGACGGTGGGTTAGTAAATGCAGATGGATCACTTTTGATGCCTGTATACGAAAACATTCCAGATATGAATCCTGACGATGTGATAGCTCTGGAACAATTGGAGCAAATCGACAAGGAAACTACAGAGGGATCTGAATAATGGAAAAGAGTGTCTTTAAACGCATCATTGACCGTGAAATACCAGCGGATATTGTTTACGAGGATTCACAGTGCTTAGCGTTTGCAGATGCAAACCCTCAAGCCCCTACGCACCTGTTGATTATCCCCAAAAAAGAAATCAAATCCCTCGATGATATTTCTGCCGAGGATGAGTCACTGTTGGGACATTTGCAACTTGTGATTCGTGATTTAGCTCGTGAGTTTGAATTGATCGCGGGTGGCTATCGCGTGATCACAAACTGTGGTGCTGGAGCCGGGCAAACGGTTTTCCATTTGCATTATCACTTAATGGGCTAAGCCATTCTGATTGCCTAGCAAAGCTTGCCGGGCGAGCGGTACTTAGATGGCGAAGAATATCTTAGTGAGGTGATAAAACACTGGGGCTGCGAAACATAATGAATCGATGCGATCTAGGATACCAGCGTGGCCTTGTACTAAAGTGCCATAATCTTTAACGCCGCGGTCACGTTTGATTGCTGACATTGTCATGCCTCCGGCAAAGCCCATCAACGAAATGACAATCGCCATAATTGCAGCTTGCCAAAACAAGAATGGAGTCACCCAGGAGAACAGTGCACCGAGCAATGCTGAAGTCGCCGCTCCGCCGATAACACCCTCCCACGTACGACTAGTATTTATCCGTGGGGCGATGATGTTCTTGCCTAGGAGTTTCCCCCAAGCGTATTGCAACACATCGTTAAGTTGAGTGATCAAAACAAAGAAAAACAACAATCCCTTATTTCGGTTGATGTCATGGCCATCACTATCTTTAAAATTACTCCACGGTGTTCGCTGTGCAGCTTCACTCGTCGCAGATGTGGTAACCGGAGCGTCAATTGCGATATTCGGTTGTTTATCGGATTCGAGATTGAGGTAAAGAATGGCAGGCGCAAAACTCAGAGCATAGACACAAATCAACAATCCAATTTGTATTTTTGCGGATCGTTCTAAAAACCGTTTGGCATCGTTCGCCATCGCAATACGAGCGGGGATGAAGAGCGATGCATAGATTGGTATCGCGATGAGGAATAGCTCGCCCTGCATGGCGACCAATATAAACTGCAATGGCGTAAAAACAACTAAAACCCAGAACAGTGTTCGATGATCACTGCGTCGAGTCGGCGTCATGGTAATGAATTCGCGGAGAGCCCAGAAGCCGATCAAGCCGAATAGCACGACCGTTCCATGTACGCCAATGAACAAGCCGGCGATCAGCACCGCTGACATGAGCCACCACGAACGGATACGTTGATTAAAAGATCGAACGATAGCGGTGTTAAGGCGTTGTTCGGAACTGCCGCCAAGCAGTTTGCCGGCCGCCGAGGCAAGGATCAGCAGCAACATCACGGTCGCGATGAGCCAAGCGGTTGGTTCATCGAATGGCAGGTTCAACACTCGCGTAACGTCGACAAAGGCCCACAGAAATTGATTGGATAAGTTAAGCATCGGATTATTATACTATCTCTAACAATCTTTGAGGTTGATAATGGCCGTACGGGCGCGGTCGAGGAACTGATGTTTAGTCTCGCCTTTTTCCAACCAAATCGGTGCACCAATCGTAATGTGACTCAACAAGGGGACAGGCAGAATTTCACCACGTGGTAATACTCGGCTCATGTTATCCAAATACACAGGAACTAGTTCTAAATCGGGTCGTTTTTTCGCTAGGTAAAATAGACCGCTTTTGAATTTGATCATTTCTTCAGCAGGATTGCGACGCCCTTCGGGGAAAATAATCAAGGAGTAACAATCTTTCATCTCTCGAATCATCAAATCGATTGGACTTTGGTGCACTTTAACTTCATTGCGATCGATCAGTAAGGCATTAAATGTCTTGGCGATGTGCTGTCGTAACCAGCCTTTTTCCCAATAATCTTTAGCAGCGACGGGTCTTGTGAGTTCGCGTATTTCGCGAGGTAGACTAGCCCACAGTACAAGTGCATCGAGATGACTTGTGTGGTTCGCAAAATAGATACGTTGGCACGTGTCGGGTAGACAATCAACCCACCGTATCGTGTAGCCACTTATAACTTTGGCGGTCGCTACAAGAAGTTTACTGGTTAGTTGCATGATTTAGAAAACTCAAGAAAAGAAAACACATTTATATTCTATCGGAACAGGCAGAAACCACCACTGGCAGAAAAGCAGTTATTTCAAATCTCTGGTACATTAAAACGCATGGCAAGAGCAATCGTATTGGTTTTAGATCACTTATCGGCGAAATTTATCGGTCCATACGGTAACACTTGGATTCCCACGCCTGGATTTAATCAACTAGGGACCTGTTCATTATTGGCCGAGTCGATGATTGCGAGCAGCACCGATATTGCGGAAATCTATACGAGTTTTTTGCAGGGGCAACATCCCGTTATTTCTGGGCCCAGTCAGGCTGCGTTATTGGATCAACTGACCGAGAAAGGTGCGACGAGCACTTTGATTTCAAGCAGCGAACAACTGTTACAGCTGCCGTGTTGTGATGCCTTTACACAACAGGTCCTCGTTCCGCTTACTGATAATCTGGATGCGGCTGCTGATATTGAATCCACGATGATGGCAGGTTTCTTTGGTGAAGTATTGCATTGGCTAGAAACGTCCCCAGCAGCAGAAGACTTGTTGTGGATTCATGCTGATAGCCTCGGTACATGCTGGGACGCTCCCGTTGAATTGCGCGAGATGTTTCGTGGCGACGAGGATCCCCAAGTGAGCACAATTACGTCGCCTCCGCTGGATCATCATCAGCAACCCTTGGAGCCGGATGAGCAGCTTCAAGTTAGTCACCCTTATGCGGCTCAAGTCTGTGTGGCGGATACTTGTTTAGCGGCGTTGTATAGCGTTCTCCAAGACTATTCTCAGGAGCAGTCGTCCGAACCGATCTTATTGATCGTAACCGCTGCACGTGCAATACCGTTAGGTCAGCATGGCACGGTCGGTTATCAACAAGCGGGGTTGTACAGCGAGCAGTTACACGTGCCGATGTTTGCATCGATTCTATCGCCGGACTTGCAAGTGACATCTTCACGTAGCCAACGAGTGCTGCAATCTGAATCGATTTATCAAACCTTGGTTGAATGGTTTGGATGTGCGGATACAGTTAACGCTGAATTGCCACAATGCCAGCAATCGTTTTTGCCATTAATTGTTAATGAGAGCGGCATTGAGGATTGCAATCTCGCTAATGCGGTTGCCATTTCAAAAACCGACCAATCCGGTGAAATAGCGATTTCGACCGCCGCGTGGTTTGCTAAGATTGAAGGAGATCAAGTGACGGAGTTATTTGTGAAGCCCGATGACCGCTGGGATATCAACGAAATTGCCGCTAAGCGTGGTGATGTGACTTCGGCCATCGAAGAGTTGTTCACCGCTGGCGATTCGCAGCAATTTCCCACCGTGTTGCCCAAATTATTGTGGAATCAGATTTTACGATAAAGATAGCATCGCTTCATTTTCCGCTGCGCCTGCTGGTTCGGTTCGGCCCTGCTCGATTGCACTTTCAAGGCCGTCAATAAAACCGTTATAATTCGCTGCCGCTATACGTAGATTTACATTTGTTGGCCAGCGACGGTCAAAATCGTATAGCAAAAATGTTCCCAGCATTGACATTGGAGGTCGTAATTGATCGTGCGGAAGTTTTCTAGATTCGCTGTGAGAATAGCGACGTTCAGCATTTTTATGCTGACGCTAGGAACGGTTGCGTCGATCAACGCACAACCACCAGTTGTTCAACGGCCAACTGTGCCTGAGAGTAGCAATACCGCGACGTCGCGATCGCAAGAGTTAGCTGAAGGGCCTCAGTCGAGCCCGTTTTCAGCGAGTGTGCAACCAGCCGGATTTCGAAACGATGGGGGTGGCGAGTCACCATTGAATTTACGGTTACGAATTGCCTGGGGCGGCGGTGCTGCTCGACAATGGCGAGGCACCATTACAATTTCTGCCGGAGAACTACAGGATTTGATCCCTCGCAGTATCGAACCAATCAAATCCGCACATCTACCTTCCATCGTTGGCTCGCCCGTTGTCAAAACTGGCGACAGTGGTTCACTCGTGCGTCTTAACGCGCCAATGGATGTTCAAACTAGCGGGCAATCTAAGTCACAGACGGTGTTTGTGCAACAAGATAAGCCAAGTCAATTTGATGCGTTTGACATCAGTATCACTGCCGCACCACAAGCGATATTGACCGTGGACTTGGTCGCTCTTTCCGATGCAAACATTCATTTTCAACTGCAACGCCCGCTGGCGTTTTTTATCACTCGTGACGCCGAAATTGTGTTAGACAGTACCGGCAATCGCGGGCAGGTGCGGCGGCTCGCAGGTGATAATTTGAGAATTATTACAGAGCGATCGCACTTGGTGTTTCATCCCCAGGAGTTATTTGAACTAACGCTCCTCCCTCATCAACTTGGCGAAACCAGAACAGGTAACTATCAATACGAATTAGACGTTATCGCAGTCGCTGAAAATCTTAACATACATCATCAACAACGCGCGGTTGAAGTTACAACAGCTGATGAATTTCCCGCATGGAATCAGATCGAAATTCCGATACCGACTCGGCCAGGCATTTACAACATTCGTCTTGCTGTGCTTTCCACACGCTTCCCCAACACCTTAGTGCGAACTTCACCGCTTGCGCAACGAGTCGTCCAAATTGTTGTGGTCGGTGGAAAATCCCCTGTTCCGGAGGTGGCGACGAAATGGCGTGAAGTTACAAATTATAATCCTGCCGACCCAAGTTGGTGGCAACGCCTGCGTGAACTTGACCCGACCAATAGAATTAAATATTTGGCAGGGTCAAGCCCCTCGTCGATTGGCTTTGCACCGTTCGGCAATCGACGCGCTGAGAAGATCCAACATCACGATAAATCGATGACTCGGTTAGGGAGCGGTGGGTGGCAAGCGTTACCGCTAGAAATTGAAAACCCGCGGCGTCCTCACTTGTTGGAAATTGAATATCCAAATGACGTCCAACAGACAGCAGCAGTCAGCATTTTAGAACCTAATGCGTTGGGCAAAATAGGACCTTTAGGAGTTGATACAGGTTGGAACCTTGAAGATATCTCCTGGGAGTCAACGCCTAAAACTCTGACGCATAAGGTGTTGTTCTGGCCGAACACGTACACGCCGATGCTGGTGATTCGTAATCAGCTTGCAAGCAAGCCAGTTGTGTTTGGCAAGATCCGAGTTCAGCAATTGCAGGGAAGTATGGCCGAGCTCTATCCCAAATTGGTGCGGAAAAAACAGAATCGGCTGACCTTAGCCTACTTTAAAAAACCATTGTTTGCGGAGAATTTCAGTAGTCGCGAAGCAGTCGGGCCTGACAGTGTGGCGACCTTGGATGATTGGAATACGTTTTACGATGGTGGTCAGCGGTTAGTAAAGTACTTGCAGTTTGCTGGTAATAATGGCGCCGTTGTTAACGTGTTGAGTGAAGGCAGCAGTTTATTTCCGAGCGATCTTTTTCATGCGACGCCAAAGTATGACAGCGGAGCATTTTTTGACAATGGTCAAGATCCGCTGAAAAAAGACGTGCTGGAAATGCTCTATCAAATGTTTGATGAACATCAACTGGTGCTTATTCCCTCTATTCAGTTAAATATGCCACTCATTGAATTGGAACAGCAACTCGAACATTCAACACGCAGCGGGATCGACTCAGCGGTCGGCATACGATTAACCAACGCCGACGCGAGCCTTCCTAGCGGTGGTACCGTTGGTCGTTACAATCCACTAGATCCGCGTGTTCAATTGGCGATACGAAATCTAATCAAAGAGATGCTGCTGCGGTATCATACTCACCCTAGTTTTGCGGGGATTAATGTTGAGCTTATTCCCGATTCGTACACACATTTACGTAATTCAAATTGGGGTTTAGACCCTACGACGCTACATCGGTTTTTCCAGGACCAAAAAATTCAGCCGAGCGATTTGCACGCAAATAACGTTAATGCTGTTCGGACTAGTTTGGCGAACGAGTGGAATCTGTGGAAACAACAACAGTTAAGTAAACTGTACAAAGACATTGCAGCTGATATAACTCTTTATTCAAAAATGTCAGCGGCCAATGACAACCGCCATCCCCAGCGACTGTATCTCTCGACAGCCGAGTTGTATGAGACTGTGGAGATCCAACGACAGGCGTTTCCGACATTGCCGCCAAAGAATATGTTAATAAACATCACTCGCAATATGTCAATTAACCCAGCGCTTACTCGAGGCGTAGATAATCTGGTGTGGTTATCTCCACACAAAGCCAATCCAGTTGTTGACCCCACATTGCAGAATATTGATATTGAGCTGGCTCAATCGGTGGACGTTCATCAATTGTTTGCGCAATCGGAATTACATGGCGCTGTTTTCTTTCATGCCCCGACCACCGCTCAACTCCCACAACTTGATGCCAAGTCTCCGTGGGGTGCTGTTAATACGCAGACTTGGTTTGCCAATACCATTACTCCATCGCATTTTTACAATCGTCAACGATTCATTAGTAAACTTGCAAAGACGGATTGTCGAGTGTTGGTGGACGGAGGTTGGTTTTTGCCTTTAGGACAAGAGGATCACGTGCGTGAATTATTGGCCACTTACCAACAACTGCCTGATGTAGCCTTCGAGACGATTAAGAATAAATCAAACGCGATTCCTCAGCCGCTAGTGATTCGTCGTTTCGTTGAGAGCAGCATCAAAGATGGCACCAAGACGTACTTGTATGTATTGAATAATTCACCTTGGGCAGTGACCGCTCAAATCGATATTAATATGCAACCCGATGGCGTGCCGTTTTCGCTCAGTGAGAAATCTAAATCGAGTTATCGATGGCATCTTAATGGTGCAACGTGGCAAGTTGTGATGGAACCCTTTGATTTAGTCGCTATTCGCATTGACCGCGTCGAAGCGCGAGTGGTTTCGGCGACGGTTCAGTTTAACAAAGACGTAATTCGAAAATTACAAGAAAATATATTGGCAGTTAATCAACAACTTAGTCGCCTTGAACAGCCAACGGCATTGCTGATTCGCAACGGTGACTTTGAAGACCGAGGTGTTCCCTCGGCAGTAAACGGTTGGATATTTGATAAGAGTGTGGGCAATCTTGTGACTGTCGGGACCGGAGTAGCGCAACAAGGACAACAGTACTTAGAATTGCAGCGAACGATCGGGTCGGAGAAAATCCTGTGGGTGCGTAGCGAACCGTTTACTGTGCCAACGACCGGTCGGATTGCATTTTCAGTTTGGTTGAGGACCAAAGATGCATCTCTGGCACCAACAATACGCTTGGCAATTGAGGGTCGGTATTTTGGGCAACCCTATTATCGACCGCGCACGATTGGCATGTTACAGACAGGTCGGGCGAGTAATCAGAAGCCGGCGGTCTTACATACGACTTGGACGAAGTATGTGATTGTGGTCGATGATCTACCGGTGCGCGGCTTGACGGATATACGTGTTGGTTTTGATCTGATGTCAGCAGGTCAAGTCGAGATCGATAATCTACAAGTTTATGATCTGTGGTTTCAACCGCGTGAGTATCGCGAATTGATGAAAGAGGTTTCGCTCGCGTATTCGCACCAAAAGCAAGGTCGCGTGGCGGATAGTTATCGGTTTCTAAATGCATTTTGGCCGCGATATATTTCGCGGTACCGGCCGCCGGAATTCCCAGAGATCGCCAGACGGTTAGATGGCGCAATTAACGAAGGACCTGAGACCCAATGGCCGTCGATGCCAAATGTATTACAACAGTTTAAAGACTTGCCGCAGAAGCTATTTCCGTTTTAATGCTACTGTTGAATTTCAGTGTCAGATTTGAATTGCACTTGCAGGGCGCTGAGGATTTGGTTTACCCGCTCGTTTTTGCGGCGGACGTTGATAACGTTGTCGAGCACAAATTCTTCTTTGTCGCCGGTTGGGCGAATGTAGAGCCGACCTGATTTGAGCATCATATGTTCAAAGATATCGTTGATTTCCATTTCAAAACGCATGTGGGGTGCGGAGAAACGGCGAGTATGTCTGGGGAGACCATGGTAATGAATGACTTCGTTGGGCCGGATGACCCAATAGTCTAGTAATCGTGCGAGATACATCACGATGAAGACAAATCCAAGGAGAGCTGACATCGTCCAGTAAAATATATGGTCGGCAACGGGGTTAATTCGATAAATCAAATCCCCAAAACTACCCATGAGTTCGGGTGATTTTACTCCGACGACCATGAGCCCTAAGACGACAGCAAAGATGAAGAAGACGACTGCCAGAAATTTGCTTTGTGGAAAGTCAAACGCCATGACGAAGAGGTTGAATGTGAAAAAGAAGAGGAAGACGACGGTGACTAAGACGGCGGATGATCGTTTGGCGTGTCCGGTCGACTCGCTGTCGGTCGCAGCAGCCTTATCGGTCTGAGTCTCAGCAGCGGCCGCTGTTGTAGATTCTTCATAAACACCATCGGAGAATGAGAGTACGAGGGCAGCGACGATGCTCGCGATTAGAGTGGGGTAGAGAAAGATGATTTTCGGGTAATGATAAATCCGTACTTCATCTTTGAGGCGAATTTTTTTTTCTTTTTTACTTGGTTTGGGTTCCATCTTAAGTGGACCTCGCTGATTTTAATGTGGTTGTCTTATGTAAAGCGTAAAGGGTTTGTAAACGCGAAGCAAATAGAAACCGAGAAGTTGAACGCATAAAAAAAGCGGAGGGCACGGGACTTGAACCCGCAATCCGCAAGCGGACGTCTGATTTCGAATCAGATTGCTAGCCAATTCGCCTACCCTCCGTTATCGGATATTTGGCCAAAGACAAGGGTAGGAGCTCATAGTGTCCGCGGTAAGCTAACCCCCGCGACAGGTCGCTAATAAAATCGGTCTATGCCCAAAATCGCCAATGTAGTTTAATGTTCGCTGTTAGGTTTCTTCATGGATAGAAGGACATAATCGTTTTTTGAAGGGGATGAGAGCATGGATGCTCGAATAGCTGCAATGATTGTGGCAATTGGTGGTTTATGCCTGCCGGTAACCGCGAATGGGGCGAGTTACCGCACGCAGAATTTTTTGGTCACGGCGGATTCTACGAGTTTGGCCAGAGAAGTTTCATTAGCCGCGGAAACCTATCGCCGTGAGTTGTCTCGGCAATGGTTAGGCTATGAGTTAAAGCCATGGTCAGCACCTGTGCCGATTCAAGTAAATGTCGCGTCTCATCTAGGCGCTGGTGGTGTGACGAGCTTTATCTTTGAAGCAGGAATTCCTAAACATTGGCAAATGACGATTCAAGGTAGTCGTCAACGTGTGCTCGATAGTGTGCTACCACATGAAGTGAGCCATACGGTATTCGCTACTCACTTTGGCAGGCCCTTGCCCCGTTGGGCAGATGAAGGTGCGTGCACGACGGTTGAACATAGTTCCGAGAAGCAGAAACAACACAAGTTGTTATTACGTTACCTGACGACCGATCGCGGAATTCCGTTTAACAAGATGTTGCGGATGAAAGAATATCCCCGCGATATTATGACACTCTATTCTCAAGGATTTTCCGTTTCACAATATTTAATTGCGCATCACGGAAAACGGACCTTTGTCAGGTTTCTCGAGGATGCGATGTCCACCGGTAATTGGGATTTGGCGATTAATAAGCACTACCCGTTTACAGGTGCATCAGATCTGCAAGTAAAATGGGTTGCGTGGCTTGGCCAGGGAAGTCCCCAAGTATCTGTGCCGACAACGCTCGCGACGTTTATTGCTACGGGCAAACCGGCCGGTGATGAGCACCCTGCTGATGTCGGTTGGGTTGCCAGACGACGTTGAGTCATAAAACACTTTAAGTGTTTCATCTTAATTAGAAAGTAGATTCGGATGAAGTTACAACCATTTCACTTAGCAGTGGGTGTGCATGACTTAGTTGCAGCGCGAGAATTCTATGGGGGGCTACTCGGTTGTACGGAGGGCCGTAGCTCGCAGCGGTGGGTTGACTTCAATTTCTTCGGTCACCAGTTTGTGGTGCATGTTGATGATACTAAGGACGGCTGTAGTCCAGCGGTGGACGCGAGCAATGCAGTGGATGGACATGCTGTGCCGGTTCCACATTTTGGCGTGGTACTCCAATGGCCAACTTGGCAGTGCCTTGCGGACAAATTGAAGTCAGCGAATGTCGAGTTTGTGATTGAACCGTATATCCGTTTCGAGGGCGAAGTTGGCGAGCAGGCAACGATGTTTCTATATGACCCGAGTGGCAACGCATTGGAGTTCAAAGCGTTTAAAGATGAGTCGCAATTATTTGCGATATGATCCGCTGAGGAGAATTAACGACCTGGGTTGGTGTTCTTGCTGAGTAGTTTATTGATGATCAAGACCGTGGTTGTTGCACCGAGCGCCATACCAAAAAAGATTGCGGCCGGAATGATCCATTGTTCATTTGAGGTCAGGTGAGCGAAAAACATGTGGAGGTATCGTCCTTAGGTGTAAGAGAAAAATCGCGACAGCTTAAATTAGTAATTTATTTAGGATGCGGAAGGATTGGTGTTCTTTTGCCAAGCCGTTAGCACTTCTTCGACAATTCGGTCGATCGGGTGGTCGATATTTATTTGGGCCATCACGATAGGACCTTGACCGCGCATTCTCTTGGCGTCACCTTCCATCACATTGAGGTCGGCGCCGACGGCTTCAGCCAAATCGATTTTATTGATTACCAATAGGTCTGATTGGGTGATCCCCGGTCCGCCTTTACGAGGCACTTTATCACCTCCGGCAACATCAATAACGTAGATCGTGTAATCGGCTAGCTCGCGGCTAAAATCGGCAGCCAGATTATCTCCCCCCGACTCGACAAACAAAAGTTCCGGCGTATGGAGCTGTGAAAGTTCTTCGAGTGCGAGTAAGTTGTGCGAGATATCTTCGCGAATGGCCGCGTGTGGGCACCCACCGGTCTCTACAGCGCGAATGCGGTCCGCTTGTAATGCATCGTTGCGCAACAGAAATTCGGCATCTTCTTGTGTGAAAATATCGTTTGTGACCACTGCGAGGTTATGTTTTTCGCGGAGTGCTTTGCAGAGTGAAAGTAACAAAGCCGTTTTCCCGCTCCCGACAGGACCACCAATGCCAATAGTAAACGCCCGATGTTGATAGTCTCGATTAGCACCCGGCAAAGCACGTTGATCAAAGTAACCGGGATTTTCCAGTGGTTCGTGTGTGTGTGTAGCGCCGTGAGAATGGTCATGGTCGTGGTCATGGTCATGGTCGTGGTCATCATGCATGATTGTGGTGGACCTGTCTGTAGAAGGTAGTATTAAAAGATGGATGTGGATCTAAAATATTCCAAGGCTAACTCTGAAACAGCCTTGAGTAGAGTCGATCGTGGTTGGATTGTAAGATATCCAGAATAGGTGATGTTTGTGCGATGTCACTCAAACGATATGACTTACAGTGTTTTAGCACTAGTGTAAATTCGTTGTCAAGTTGGGGCCAAATGGATTGTGCGGCTAAGGGCCCGATAATATTTAATCGTACGGCACTGGAAATCAAATCACGGATCATCGTGAATAGAAACAATTCAGCGCCTTCGTCAAGCGAGATTTCCAGCGAGCGAGTGATATATCCGAATGCCGGAACTAGATGACCTCGTATCGTCTTATTTCGGACTTGCACGAGTAATTGATCGATGGCATCGTAATCGAACGCTTGGCAACAGGTCGCAATAAATGCTTGACCCTGACGCAAACTCGCACGCCGCGCCACGTGGTTACCAAGCAGGGCGTGACATAGGTTATCCAATTCGACTGTAGTTTGACTTTGTTGATGAGCGGCTACAAATTGTGGCAGGATGTAATGACGACTTTGGCGAATTTGTGTGACCAAAAGATCAAAAAGTTGCCCAGGCTGCTTTAACTCGCCCCATTGGTACAGTGCTTCAAGACCGCCGGAATGTGCAAATCCACCACTTGGAAATGCCGAATCAGCCAATTGGTACAGCAATCGTGTGTTAGAAGCTTGATGGGACACGGTAAACGCTCAATGGGTGAATTTTAATCGTTACAGTTTAACAAATTTAAATTTAATTGCTATTCTTACTCAAATATGTGGTAAGTGGAGTCGCTAAAAAATCGAAACTATTACTAGTGGTTTGTATGTCGCTATCAACGTAAAAGTTGTTGTTTACAAGAATTAAGCATACGAACTGAGTGTCGCATTATCTTAGGCGAGGATATTGCCTAAAACTAGATATCAATGGAATGTATTTGAAAGGGATTCAGAGATTGCGGCACTTTGCGTTTTTTCTGTATTTAAATGGAGTTGTAAAATGAAAAGGTTATTTTTTACGGGAATGTTGTTAGCTTTAGGGATGTTTGTGTTTACTCAAACCGCTCATGCCCAGATTAATTTTAGTGAATTTGACGGTGCACGTCTTGTGACTTATACACAAGATGATGCTCCTGCAAGCACGTTTAAAGATTGGATAGGCGAAATGAATGTTGGTGCGGGACTTCGCACAAGTATGAATTCGGCTAAAACCGGTGCAGGTCGTACTTACGATTTCAATCTAGATAACGTTCGTTTGTATGTTAGTAGCAGTGGCCATGATGCGATTTCTTTGGAATTCAACATGGACATTAACAATGCTCAAGGATTTGGCGTTGGTACTGAAGCTGGCGAAGCTCGTGTTCTTGATGCGATCGCAAAATTTAAGCTCAGCGATGCGGTCAATATTTGGATTGGTCGTATGTTACCTCCAAGTGATCGAAGTAACCTTAGCGGACCTTACTACTTGAATGCTTGGACATTTCCTTGGGTTCAATTTGGATACCACAATATCTTCCAAGGTCGTGATGATGGTATTTTGGCACATGGAAAGCTTAAAGAAGGCCGATTTGAATATGCTCTCGGTGCTTTTGATGGTAAAGAAGCTGGAGCTGGCAACGACAACATGATGGTTGCTGGTCGGTTTAACGTTAATCTTCTTGATGTTGAAGAAGGCTATTACAACTCCAGCACCTATTTTGGGTCAATGGATATCCTAACTATAGGATTTGCATTCCAAAGTCAAAATGGTACGGATGTTGGTACTGGCGACTACGATGGATATAGTTTTGATGTATTATACGAACGTCCAACTGAAGACGGTGGTGCTATCACTGTTGAAGGTGCCTGGTACGATTTCGAAGGTACTCAATCTTCCAATGACGGTAACAGCTATTTCGTCATGGTTTCGCGTATGAGCGGATCAGACGTAGCAGTTGGTCCAGCTTCAGGTCGTATTATTCCTTACTATCGCCATCAAAACTTCGAACGTGATGCCGGTGCTGCAAACGATAAGATAAGCAGCAATGACTGGGGAGTACACCTTGTCATGAACGGACACAATTCCCGTTTTACTCTGGAATACTCAAAATCTGAGACTGTTTCAGGTGACTCGACAGAAGACGTTCGTTTCGGGTATCAGCTACAGTTCTAAGAGTAGCTATAGTCCCTTTTGATTCTTTAAAAGGGCAGTTGCGGAGTTTCCCGCAACTGCCCTTTTTTTTTGCACTTAGCTCGAGGCTTGCATGTATTCTAGGCAAAGCCAAAAACGCACAAGACTTACGGTATTATTTTTAGGGAAAAATAAACGATGTAAACTCCGTAGTAAATGACAGTTGCGGTTGTTTCCGGTCTTTCTATCTTTGAAATATGGCACGGTATTTGCGTATTGTATTTGTTTGTACAAACGTGAAATATTATGTAGTCATTGTGTTGATGGCTTTTGTATTGATTTTATTAAATGAAAAGGCGGGGAGCTATGTTTAAGAAGAAAAATTTAATGTTGTTTGCTGGGCTAATAGCCACAGTATTTATGGTCGGTTGTAGTACTAACACTGAGACTGAAAATTCATCCGGTGAGACGACTGGACTTGAAGAGATAACTAATGAAATTCCGACGGATGTGGAAACGGTTAAGATCGGTATTCTCCATTCCCTCAGCGGCACGATGGCGATTTCTGAATCGTCCCTAGTTGATGCAGTTCAATTGGCAGTGGACGAGATTAATGCTGCCGGTGGTGTACTTGGGAAAGAAATCGAACCCGTTGTTGTTGATCCAGCTAGTGACTGGGACCTATTCGCGGAAAAAGCCAAGGAATTGATTGTGACGGAAGAAGTTGCAGTGACTTTTGGTTGTTGGACGTCTGTAAGTCGTAAGTCAGTATTGCCTGTGTTTGAAGACGAAAATGCATTGTTGTTCTATCCTGTTCAATATGAAGGTGAAGAACAATCATTAAACGTCTTTTATACGGCTGCTACGCCAAACCAACAGTTGATTCCAGCCGCTCAATATATGATGAGTGAAGCCGGTGGCAGCTGTAAAAAGTTCTACTTATTGGGAACAGATTACGTTTTCCCACGTACTGCCAATAAAGTACTTAAGGCTTTCCTTAAGAGCGAAGGTGTTGCAGATGAAAACATCATCGAAGAATACACACCATTTCACCATCAGGAATACCAAACGATCGTTGGTAAAATTAAGGAATTCGCTGCTAGTGGAGATGCTTGTATTCTGTCGACCATCAATGGTGACAGCAACGTACCTTTCTATAAGGAATTTGCAAACCAAGGTCTTTCTTCCGTGGATTGCCCAATCATGGCATTCTCAGTTGCGGAAGACGAATTGCGAGCGATGGATGTACCGCCACTGGTAGGCCACTTGGCTGCTTGGAATTACTTCCAGAGTGTCGATTCTGATTCGAACGCTAAGTTTATCGCAGCGTTTAAAGCTAAGTTTGGTGAAGATCGAGTTACGGATGATCCGATTGAAGCCGCATATTTTGGCGTCTACGTTTGGGCTGCAGCAGCAGAAAAAGCTGGCAGTTTCGATGTTGATCTGGTTCGTGAAGCGGTTTACGGTATGGAATTTGACGCTCCCGGTGGTCCTAAAAAGATGCACGAGAGTAATCAACATACTTTGAAGCCCGTGTACATCGGCGAAATTCTAGAAGATGGACAATTCCGAATTGTTCATGAAAGCGATGGGTTGGTATCTCCGGATTCTTATAGCTCCTATCTGCACGCCGATGGAGATATTCCAGCACCAACTGGTGGACCCAAAAAATAGTCGTGTAATCTTCGCAGTTCTC
>LWDU01040141.1_pt1 | contig 37462 bp, 31 predicted proteins | sample 727161 | NCBI WGS metagenome assembly LWDU01 (sample SAMN04566230, study PRJNA314399) | hydrothermal vent metagenome | isolation source: deep sea hydrothermal plume seawater | place: Mexico: Gulf of California, Guaymas Basin | collected 2004-07-11
ATGGTCATAAATTCGCTCGTCCTGAGCCAGTCGAAGGACCCGCATCAGTCAGGTTCCAGTGGAGTTCAACCCTTCGCCTTCTCCGCCAAGATAAAATCAACGCCTCAGGCTCTTATGAGTCTGGGCGTTTGTTTTATCAGCACTACTTCACTACCTGCCCGTGTAGAGACCGTCGCTGAATAGCCCTGCCTACCCGTTTAGGTACGGCAGATGGCAAGGGTATTTTATAATAATCATTCTTGTAGTTTATTCGCTTTGAATATAAAATCAGGTTCATATGAAAGAGAGCTACCTCTCGTCGCCGAGAAGCAGGCAATGAAAACATTTGAAGGAGCAGAAAGATGACTGATTCCCCAAACGAAACATCGGCAGCTATTTCTGAGCGGGAAGCGGGGATTGAAAAGTTCGACGCTATTGTCATCGGCTCTGGTGTTACGGGGTTATATTCTTTGTATCGTATGCGCCAACTAGGGTTCTCGGTCCGTGCATTCGACGACGCTAGTGGGGTGGGTGGAACTTGGTACTGGAACCGCTATCCAGGTTGCCGTTTTGACTCTGAGAGCTACTCTTACGGATATTCATTCTCCGACGAACTTTTGCAGGAATGGGACTGGAAAGAACATTACTCCAGCCAGCCAGAGACCGAACGCTATCTTAACTATGTGGCTGATAAGTTCGATCTGCGGCGTGATATACAGTTTAATTCACGAGTTATGTCGGCAACGTTTATCGAGGCAGAAAGCTGCTGGGAAATAGTCTTACAGGACGGGAGCAAAGCCCGTGGCCAGTACCTGATCACGTCGGTCGGAAGTTTTTCTGCTGGTTACGTTCCGGACTTTGAGGGAATCGACAGCTTCAAAGGGATTACATCTCACACTAGAGGATGGCCCGCAGAAGGAATTGATCTGGCCGGAAAACGAGTTGGAGTCATTGGGACCGGCGCCAGCGGCGTGCAACTTATCACGGAGATCGCCAAGGAGGTTGCCCACCTGACAGTATTCCAGCGGACAGCGAACTACTGCGCTCCCCTCCGCAACGGTCTGATCGATGATGAGACCCAGAAACAGATTAAAGCCAGTTATCCGGAGATTTTCAGGATTTGCAAGGAAACCCCTGGCTCGTTCATGCATGAATTCGACAAACGGTCGGCCATGGATGTTTCTCCAGAGGAACGTCTTGAACAGTATGAACGGCTATGGGCCGAGCCGGGATTCAAAAAGTGGCTCTCCAATTTTCATGACGTGATGGTCCCGGGAGAGGCCAATGAAGACTACGCCGAGTTTGTTCGCAACAAGATTCGCGAGCGCGTCCATGATCCGGTCATAGCGGAGATGTTGGTTCCCAAGGATCACATGTTTGGCTCCAAACGACTGCCTTGCGAGAGTGGTTATTACGAGGTCTATAACCAAGACAATGTTTTGCTTGTTGACGTCCGCGAAGCCCCCATTGAGCGAATCACACCCAAGGGCGTTAAGACCAGAGATGCGGAGTACGAATTAGACGTCATCGTCTATGCCACTGGGTTCGATGCCATCACTGGCGGGTTGATTAATCTGAATATCACTGGGCAAAACGGTCAAACGCTGAAGGATAAATTTGCCGCGGGGCCGCGGACCTACATGGGCATCACCTCAGCAGGATTCCCGAACCTGTTTACAGTAAACGCAGCGTCAGTGGGGAACTTTGTCAGGGCTTCTGAACCGCTGATAGATTGGGTTGGCGAAACGATGGGTTATCTTCGGGACAACGATTTCAAACGCATTGCGCCTACCATTAAAGCTGAAGACGCCTGGGTTAAACACGTCAATGAGGATGGCGCAAATATCTTGCGGACACAGGCAAATTCCTGGTTTGTGGGAGCAAATATTCCTGGGAAGGCAAGGGCGTTGCTTACCGCTCCGGATACAGCGCCAGCCATGAGGGCCAAGCGTGCAGAGGTCACGGCCAATGGGTATGAGGGATTCATCGTTGAGTAAAATCCGCAGCGTCCCATTAGAATAGCCAAAGGATGACTCGTCCTTTTTGATTGATTGAGCGGGTTTACGGTCTGGGTTCCAGTAAGCGCGATTGCGAATAATATGTTTAGATTAAATCGTTTGTTCTTAATTCGGCTGAGATGCCTAAAGGTAGATTGACAAGATTGAACAACTAAGATCTGCAACCAGTTGTTTCAGATCGTAGTTCTCCCGTTTGAGGTGTTCGATCTCCTGGCGGGTGGCATCTCGGACCGTATCCCGGGTGAGACGCTCTTTACCCGCTTCCATGAACTCTTTGGTTCAGGCATAGAAGACGCCCGGTTTAATCCGCTCCCACCGACAGAGGTCACTAACCGTGACCTCCCTTCGGAAACCCTCCAGCACGATGCGGATCTTGTCTTGGGACACTTTCGGCTTCCTTCTAGGTGCGGTAGATCTATACCCTGCACCGGGAGTCCAAACACACCACCACCCTCATGTTTTTCTCCCTTAAAAGTGTCACATTATCACTGAACGCCTACAGAATTAGCCGGTTCTTCGTTTTAAACCGGTATTAATCATTATTAGCATTTTGATTCGGCCAAACACAGTTGACTTAATTTCCCGCGTCGTTTACTCTCCGTCGGGACTTGGGATGCTAGCGACATCCATCGTCTAAATTGGCAACAGTTTGGATGCTTGTTAGAGGGGTAATCAACCAAACATAGGTAACGAGGTGGAGTTAATGTCCAGGCATAGATTTTTTGGTATTCCGTTTCTCATCGCTGCGCTCACTTCTTTGATGTTGGTCGTGGCAGTCGCCTGTGGGTCTTCTTCAGAGTCAGAAGCCACTCAGGATTCTAGCGGCGAGGCATCGGCCACAAGTGTGCCGGTAGCCACTTCCGCTCCTGCGGCATCAGTACCAGCATCCGTAACACGGCAAGAAAAGCTGACCATAGCCATAACAGACATGGGGAACGAGACCCCAACTGTTTGGCAGGAATACGCCTTCGGAAAGGCTTATATGCGTTTCCTTTACGACGCGTTTACCGGCACAAATGACGCGGGCGAAGTGGACAAAACCACTGGCGCCGCCATAGATTGGTCCATGTCTGCCGACGCCATGGATTGGACCTTCACCTTGAGAGATGACATCAAGTTCCATAACGGTGATCCTCTCACTGCTGAAGACGTCAAATTCTCGATTGCTTTGACTAGCAGCGAGGATTCGGTCGCCTCATATGCAGGCACCGTTCGAGCCGCCATCGCCGATCCAGACCAAATCACCGTGGTTTCTCCAACCGAATTGCAGATTCACGCCTCCAAGCCGTCGGGGTTCTTGAACTGGTTTATTTCGGATATTCAAGGCGTTGAGGGGTTGATTCAACCCAAGAATTACACCGAGTCCGTAGGCAATGATGAATTCGCCAAGAGTCCAATCGGCAGTGGTCCCTACAAATTCGTGGATCAGCGCAAGGGCGACTTCATGGAAATGGAAGCAATGGACGATCATTGGAGGAACGGGGGGTCCAAATTCAAGACCGTCCTCTGGCGCATCATCCCAGAAGAGAGCACCCGGATCGCAGCCCTCAAGGCTGGTGAGGTGGATGTCATATCCGTCTCGCGTGAGCGGGCGCCTCAGTTGAGAGAAGATGGTCTCAATATCTTCAGCAAGGAAGGGGCCAGCGTAATGGGCCTCTATTTCCACGAACAATGGCGTGACGATTCAATCTGGAAAGACATCAATGTCAGAGAGGCCTTTAACCTGGCCATCAACCGCGAAGAGATATGCGAATTCGTCTTCGCTGGGCAATGCACGCCTGCCAAGGTCTATCCTTGGCCGGACATCGCCCCCGGAACCGACAAATCCTTGACGCCATTGCCGTTTGATCCGGTAAGGGCGAAGGAACTACTGGATGCGTCGGACTACAACGGAGAAGAATTAGCTATCCGGTCGTACCCCAGGGCTGACGTTCCCGAGGGACCGCGGTTCATCGAGGCCGTCGCCGCTTATCTGACCGATATCGGTGTTAACGTTAAGATTATTCCCACTGAATACGCTTCATACCGTAAGGAGCGCCTGGCCCACACACTGGATAACGGTAGTGGTTACCTAGCGGCGCCCAACCGGCCGTTGGCGGGTTTCGTGGGGTTGATGCGTGTCCTGAACCACTCGACAGGAACGTTCACATCTACTCATGATCCGGAGATTGACCGCCTCATTGAAGCATTAGAGGCAGGAGTATCTCCAGCAGATGTAGAGGCAGCAAGCATCGCACTGTATCAGTACATGTACTCGCAGTTCTCGCATCTAACTTGCTGCAACATGAACATATCCTACGCGACCAACGACAGGATCGAGTCCTGGGACCTGGGTAAGAGGGTCTGGGACGACGGTTTCAGCAACTTGGTCCAGCCGTAAATTGCAAGACCACCCTGGGGGATTACCCCCAGGGTGGTTTTGATTGCGAACTTAGCGCTGCGACCCAGCCCCAAGTTCGCAATCAAAACCTGAACGGGCAAGGCAGAGAATGCAAAGGTACATCATCAGACGCGTCGGAGAGTCCTTATTAGCCCTTTTCGCACTCTCAATAATCATATTTCTGATGGTCCGCATGACCGGAGACCCAGCTCTGCTAATGCTGCCGCCAGACGCCGGTGCGGAGCGCTTGGAAGAGATACGTCATTCCATGGGCCTGGATAAACCGTTGGTTGTCCAGTATGGGTTGTTTGTCCGGGATTATTCCACGTTGAGTTTCGGAAACTCTCTCCGCACGCAAACCCCGGTATACGATGAGGTCAAAGACCGACTTCCCAACTCCCTTAAGTTGGTTGGGACGGCGATGGTGATTGTGGTGCTGATAGCGGTGCCATTGGGTGTTTTGTCGGCGGTCTGCAAAGGGACATGGATTGATACTTTAGCCACGGGATTTGCGGTACTTGGACAGGCGGTCCCCGTTTTTTGGCTGGGGATCCTTATGATCCAATTGTTTACTATTAAGTTAGGGTGGTTGCCCAGTTCTGGAATGGGCGGACTGGACCACTACATTATGCCGGCTTTCGCCTTGGGTTTCTTCACGGTTGCGGCTATTCAAAGGCTGCTACGGTCCAGCTTGCTGGAGGCAATGGACAGTGAATACATCAAGCTGGCCAGAATCAAAGGCCTGTCTGAATTCAAAGTTGTTTGGAAGCACGCACTGAGAAACTCCCTGATCAGCGTAATCACACTGGGCGGAATTTATATCGCCATCTTAGTCACACTGGGAATCCTGGTGGAGGTGGTGTTTGCCTGGCCAGGGATGGGACGGTTGTTGTTCCAGGGCATAGTGTTCAGGGACTTCCCTGTGGTTCAAGCTGTTGTCTTGATGTCAGCCGCAATAGTTATTTTTAGCAGCCTAGTGGTTGATATAGCCTACGCATATCTGGATCCGAGAATAAGGCTTCAGTGATGATGGCCAATGTAATAGATACCGCTGCGATTCAACCGGTAAAGGTCAGCCGTTTGCCCAAGATCTTCGCTGCATTTAAGGCGGCACCGGTCATACCACTGACCATCATCGTGGTGTTCGTTCTCGCGGCGCTTCTGGCTGACCTGGTCACGTTTCATGATGCGTACCAAGTTAAGCTGCCGGAACGTCTTGTTCCCCCTGCCTGGGTCGGTGATACCACCGTAATGAAAACCGTCTCCGAGACGGTTGCCATAGATGAACTGGAAAAGAAGATAACCCTAACCAAGGCGTCGGCGATAGATTCTAGTTCGCAAGTGGGGGATAGGATAGAGGTAGTTGTCCGGCAGGGAGGCAGTTGGTCCCGTCCGCTGGGGACAGATCCTCTTGGTCGCGACATCTTAACCCGGATTATCTACGGGGCCAGGGTCTCCATCATAATCGCTGGTGCGGCGTTGGCGATCGGCGGTGGGTTCGGAACTTTGGTCGGGCTTACGGCCGGGTACTACGGTGGAAAGATAGACACCATCCTGATGCGCTTCGCCGATATCACCTTGGCCTTCCCGTTGATACTTTTTGCTATCTTGTTGGTAATGGTGCTAGGTCCCAGCATGATGAACGTGATCATCGCCATATCTCTGGTGCTGTGGGCTCGCTATGCCCGTGTCATTAGAGGGGAAGCCCTGGGTTTGATGCAGCGTGACTTCATCGCTCGGGCCAGGGTTTCCGGGGCTTCTGACTGGCGGATTATGATGCGGCATCTCCTCCCCAACGTGATGCCGACCCTCATCGTTCTGCTCACGCTACAGGTTGGCTGGGTCATTATCGTCGAGGCCTCATTGAGCTTCCTTGGCGCTGGCATCCCGCCGCCGACTCCGGCCTGGGGTGGGATGTTGTCAGAAGGGAAAGAGTATGTCTCCACCGCCTGGTGGGTCACTACTGCGCCGGGTGTGGCAATCATGCTGGTCGTGATGGCGTTCAATCTCTGCGGCGATTGGTTGAGGGAAAAGCTAGACCCCAAACAGCGCAGCATCTAGGCGCAAGTATATCGAAGAACTTTATTCGCTCAGATTGTAGAATCTAAAGCAGACGCCGCGTGTACACGCGGCGTCTGTTTTGTTTTTGGAGCTGCATCCGTGGAATCGCCGGCCAGCGGAAACGGGTATCAGTCTGAGAGGCCGGACGTGATGGTTTTAGAAGCCTGTCCGTCTATTCGTATAGATGGCAGGACAGTAGGTGTCCGTTCCCCATGTCCTTAATCACAGGCTCTTCCACCGAGCACCGATCCATGGCGAATGGACACCTGGGGTGGAAATTGCAACCCGACGGCGGATTGATCGGAGAAGGTACCTCGCCTGTGAGGATGATCTCATCGCCTATATCGTCTGGATGGGCTGGTAGGGCTGCTGAAAACAAGGCTTTGGTGTAGGGGTGGAGTGGGTTGTCGTACAGTTCCTCAGTGGGACTATGTTCCACTATCTTGCCCAGGTACATGACAACCGTTTGGTGGGCCATGTAACGCACGGTGGCCAAGTTGTGGGCCACCAACATGAAAGACACCCCAGTCTCGGCCTGGAGGTCTACGAGCAGGTTCATAACCTGCGCCCGGATAGAAACGTCCAACGCCGATACGGGCTCATCTAGGATGATCAATTTGGGATAAGAAGCCAGTGCGCTTGCCACTGCCACTCTTTGTCTCTGGCCGCCGCTGAATTCATGGGGATATAGCTCAGCCTGTTCCGGCGCCAACCCCACCTGCTCCATCACTTCTTTTACGCGGTCGTAAGCATCTTTTTTAGAGATGTCCCTGTTGACGACCAAGGCTTCCGAAACAATGTCTTTAATCTTCATTCTGGGGCTTAAGGATGACCATGGGTCTTGGAACACGGCCTGGACCTGAGTCCGGTATTCCTTTAGGCTCTGCCCGGAGAAAGTCTGGATGTCTGTGCCTTCCATGAATATCTGGCCCGCAGTTGGCTCTTCTAAACGCAGGAGCAGTTTGGAGGTAGTGGTCTTGCCGCAACCAGACTCGCCGACCAATCCCAGGGTCTCCCCGGCGTTGATGGTAAAGTCGATACTGTCCACAGCCCGAACCTGGCCAACAGTCTTCATAAAGACTAGACCCTTGGTCACGGGAAAGTATTTCTGAAGGTTTTCGGCCCTCAACAGTCCTTCAGCCAACGATGCCCTCCCTGCGCCTAATTATCCCACTCAGGCTGCGACATAAAGCAGGCCACTGAATGGTTATTTTCGTGCATGGTTATTTCGGGGTAGCTTTTGGTGCAGACCTCTCTGGCGTTGATGCACCTAGGAGCAAACCTACAACCTTCTGGCAAGTCCCAAAGGAACGGTGGTTGACCGTCAATGGCACGGAGACGGTCGGTCCGGTCCATCTTGGGGACCGAGTCCATCAGCGCCTGTGTGTAAGGATGGTGAGGTTTGTTGAACAGGTCCCTTACGTCGGCCTGTTCTACGATTCTGCCAGCGTACATTACCGCTACTCGGTCGCACATCCGGGCCACAATCCCAAAATCATGAGTGATGAATATAATAGCCAGCCCAGTCTCCGCTTGAATATCTTTCAGAAGCCTCAAGTACTGCAGTTGGATGGTTACATCCAAGGCTGTGGTGGGCTCATCGGCGATGATAATCTTGGGTGATGCTGAAACGGCTATTGCTCCAATGACCCGTTGCTTCATGCCTCCACTCATCTGGTGAGGATAGTCATCAAGACGGCGTTCAGGTGCAGCCACCCTCACGTTTCTGAGGGCTTCCATAGCCTTGGTTAACATCTCTTTCCGGCTATTTTTGCCCTGGGCTCCAAGAGCCTCAATCAATTGGTTGCCAATGGTGAACACAGGGTTCAGGGAGGTCTGTGGGTCCTGAAGAATCATCGATATCTTGCGACCGCGGACCTGTCTCATATCTTTGTCAGAGAGTGAAACCAAGTCTTCACCGTCTAGAAGGATCTCTCCGGATACGATTCGCGCGGCGGGCTTTGGAATTAACCTAAGAAGCGAAAGGGCAGTCATCGTCTTGCCGCAGCCGGATTCCCCTACGATGCCAAGGGTTTCACCTTCACGAACCGAGAAACTTACTCCATCCACCGCTTTGGTGACCCCCCGGCGGTTGAAGAAGTAGGTATGGAGGTCCTTTACCTCTAGAACAATGTCTTTTTCAGTCATCTAAATCGCCCATGGATCGTATTTGAATCAGGCTCACAGTGAGTTGACCGACGCCAAGTTACCATATTAATCGCTATTGGGCAAAATACCCATATTCTTACTAGAATTAGCAATATGCGGGAGCTCGGGATTGATGGAAATACCATCGGATGGCGCATGTTATCGCCAACCCGGCAAATGCGAATAGTTGGGTTGATTCATTACCGAAACCCGGCCGGTTGGCGAAGGCACTCGGACATAGGGATTGATTATCTGTTTAATCCCGTTTGGCGAGGATTCCTCGAACAATAATCAGAAGATGAGAGAGTGGAACATGTCGTCAAGCCGAAGCGGGTCGGCGATTGGGCGAATCGCGAGATATCTAACGAAATTTACCCCCGAAGTCTCTCTCCCACCATTTCCGGCTGATCTATAGGTACCTTGCCTTGCGCATTATTTTGATCTTGACTCATAAACGCGCCTGCAAGGTACTCGCTATGTTACTGAAATAAGTGCATCAGTCAGGGCGAGTGGGTCAGTGGTTTCCGCTAAACGCTTGCCGCCTGCATCTCTGCTCGCAGTTTCTCGGTGGCTGGTATGTCTAGAGCTGAGTTTTTAAGGTTGATCACCACGCCATACTCCCGGCGCACGTAGTCCACCGACAGCTTCTCTTGGTCAACGTCATCTGCTACAGCGAACATGTCCCGTTCTAAGGGATTGCCAAAGCCGCCGGCCCCTGCTTGCACTACCCGGTAAAGGTCTCCCTTCTTCAATTGCCGAAGGGTTTTGCCAGGAAGCTTTTCCTCTTGGCCGGTGCCGGGGTTTAGATAGTTCTCGGTGGGCGTGCCCGGTTTGCCTCCCTGCACTCCCCAAGGTGTGAAGTCAGAGCGGTCAGAGCGCAGTTGGAATGTTGCGTCCTCCGCAAGAAGACGGAACTCGCGCTCGATTCCCAGTCCGCCCCGGAACTTGCCAGCCCCGCCGGTATTGGGCACGAACCCGTAGCGTTCCACCATCAACGGCTGCTCCGACTCAATGCTCTCGATGGGTGTATTAGCCATGTTCAGTATGGGAGCAGCCAGTCCATCGGCGCCGTCCAGATTGGGTCCGCCGCCGCGAGGTCCGTCGTTCGCAAACTCCAGGTAGACCCAGGCCTTGCGGTTGGAGTCGTAACCACCCCAGCTAACGCCAATCTCGCCTCCGCCCCAGGCTGCTGGGACCTTGCCCGGCATCGCCTGTGCCATTGCGCCGAAGATAGTCTGGCAGATTCTGAACCCGGCCAGGCCACGCGCCGCCACTGGTGCCGGGTGTTGCGGGTGGACGAAGCAGCCCTCCGGCGCGGTGATGTTGAAGGGCCGGAAGAAGCCGCTGTTGGACTGGATCGCCGGGTCTATCAGGCACTTTAGCACGGCATAGACGTTGGATTTGGTGTAGGCAAAGTTAGGATTGATGGAGCCCTTGGCCTGAGGCGAGGTGCCTTCAAAGTCAACGAAAATCTCGGCGCCCTGAATCTTGACCTTGGCATGGATCGCAATGGGGTGAAGGTCAATGCCGTCATTGTCGATGTAATCAGTGAATTCCCACTCTCCTTGGGGCAGAAGTTCAATCTCGGCCCTGGTGAGGCGTTCCGTGGTATCCAAAATGTCGGTCATGTAGCTTTTGAGTTCTTCCAGGCCGTAGTCGTCCACCAAACGGAGCATGTCCTTCTCGCCAAAGCGCACTGCGGCTAGGAGGGCCTGCACATCGCCCAATACTTTGTCGGGCACACGAACGTTCTTCTCCAGGATGCGCCAGACCGCTTTGTTCAGCACCCCTTGGTCGTAGAGTTTGATGGGAGGGATGATCAGTCCCTCTTGGTAAATCTCAGTGTTGTCACAGGCATTGCCGCCGGCCACACGCCCTCCAATGTCTGTTTGGTGACCGATGCAGCAGCTCCAGCCGACCAACACGTCATTCTTGAATATGGGCTTGAACAGGAAGATGTCCGGCAAATGACTGGCGCCTTCGTAAGGGTCGTTATTGGCAAAGATGTCCCCCGGCAGCACGTCGTCACCAAAGGCATTCATCACCCCTTCCAGAGCGGGAGCCATAGAACCCAGATGGGGCGGCAGAGTCAGCCCTTGAGCCACCTGCAGGCCCTCTGCGTTGAACAGCGAGGTGGAGAAGTCCATGCCGTGTTTTATCACTGCAGAACGGGCGGTTCTGACCACGGTTAATGCCATGGTGTCGGCCGCGCTCATAAGCGCATTCTTGATGACTTCTCTTGTGATTGGGTCGGTGGTCTGTTGCATGGGCGACTCCTTTGCTTGCTGCGGGCAGTACGATGTGATTCAGGGTAGCAGGACTGGTTGGAAACCAATTCCTATGTTAGTTAGTCGACTTTCTCGAGAATTATGTTGCTCCATTTGTCAATGGTGGCGTTCCAATTTGGAGGCACCACCGTGGTGGAGTCGTATTCTTCTACGATTAATGGCCCGTCGGTCGTTGCTCCGATCAAGGCTTGGCGGTTCACGATTGGGACGCTGGCCCAGCCCCTTGTGGCGCCAAAGTACACGTCCCTATTTGGCTCGCTGGCACCGGTAGCCATTACAGGAAGCTCAAGCTTTTCGGGCATTCGCGGCACTTCCGGCAGCCCCCGTGCGATAACTCGGACGTTGACCAACTGGTACCCAGTACCGGGAGAGTTATAGCCAAAGCTGCGCTCGTGTTCTTCGTCGAATGACTTGATAACGGCGTTGATTGTCTGGCGGTTGACCTCGTTGCTCGGGTAGGGGACGGTCAAGTCAGACACCTGGCCATCATACTTCATGTCCATCTGGGTCAAAATCTCATGACGGCTGTCATCGAACCCCTCTGCCCGGAGTTGGTTGCGTCCCTGGTTCCAGAGTCCGTTCAGTAGTTCGGACAATGCTGTTATATCTAATTGTTCAAAGGTCTTGAAATAAGTCTGAACGAAATGATGCTCAACGTCGGCGACCAACAGTCCGAAGGAACTGAAAACGCCGGGGAACGGTGGCACCACCACACGGGTTATATCCAGCATTTCGGCCAGGCCGACCGCGTGGACGGGGCCGCTGCCACCAAAGGTTATGAGATCGAACCGCCTTGGGTCTCGGCCTCGTTCACTGGAGACAGCGCGCAAGGCCCGCCCCATGTTGGAATTGACCAGCGTGTGGATACCGAAGGCTGCTTCCACATCCGTCATTTCTAAGGGTTTGGCCACGTTGTCGGAGATCGCTTTGCGGGCCAACTCTGCGTCTATCTCAAAAGTTCCCGCCAGCAGATGCTTTTGGTGTAGGAAGCCCAGCAAAACGTTGGCGTCGGTCACCGTGGCGTCCTGTCCACCCAGCTGATAGCATGCTGGGCCGGGGAACGCTCCGGAACTCTGGGGGCCAACGCGTAGAGAGCCGCTGCGGTCCACGGCCGCAATACTACCGCCGCCAGCGCCAACTTCCGCTAAGTCGATGGCCGGCACCCGCAAAATGTGGCCGGAGCCGCGCAGTAGCCGGTGACCCACACTAATCTCGCCACCAACTTCGTACTCGGGGGCTTGCAGCATTTCTCCGTCTTCGATGATCGATGCCTTGGCGGTGGTGCCGCCCATGTCCAGGGTCATCAGATTGGGTATCCCCAACCGTTTGCCCAGATGATAGGCACCTACAACTCCGGCTGCTGGGCCGGATTCGATGCAGTAAACCGGGCGTTCTTTTGCGATGTCAGAGGTGGCCAAACCGCCGTTGGACTGCATCACGGTCAACGGCACTGTAACGCCCATATCCGATAGACCGTCGGTTAGCCGGATCAAGTAGCTTTCGACCACCGGGCGCACGTAGCAGTTGATCACGGTGGTGCTGGTGCGCTCGTATTCCTTCATCTCCGGCAGAAGTTCTGAGGAGATGGTCAGGTTCACGCCGGGCGCTTTTTCAGCCAAAGTTTGGGCAATAATTTGCTCGTGTTCTGGGTTGGCGTAGGAATGCAGCAGGCAAACCGCCACAGACTCAACGCCGTTGTCCAGAACATACTGGACGGCGCGGTCAACACCGTCCATGTTCAGGGGCTTTAGCACCTCGCCCTGAAAGTTAAGGCGCTCACTTACTTCCAACCGGAACTGACGTTTGACTAGAGGCGGGGGCTTCTCATAGTCCAGGTCGTAGAGTCGCGGTATCCGGTTGCGCCGAAACTCCAAGATGTCCCTGAACCCCTCAGTGGTGATTAGGGCAGTCTTGGCACCCTTCTGCTCAATGATGGCATTGGTGGCCACGGTGAAGCCGTGGCTCACTTCAGAGATCAAATTGGAGGTAATACCAAGCTCCGCCACCCCGTTCTTGATGCCGTTCAGCACGGCCTCGCTGTAATCGTTGGGGGTGCTCGCTATCTTGCGGGCTAGTACCTGGCCATCATCCCCCAGAAATACTATATCGGTGAATGTGCCGCCAATGTCTACGCCGACGCGAAAATTCTGCACGTAATTACTCACAATCTGTTACTTAATAGGCATGATACTGGCGTCGGAATTCAGAGGCAAGAGTCTATCCGGCCAGGCAAATCCAAATTAGACGCGGGGTGGAAGGGTCGACTAGCTTAGGGCTGGGTCTTGAATTGGTCGACGGGGGAATTTTATAGCCGCAATCACCAAGGACCCCAACAGAAGTAGGACGCCGGCGTAAATGAAAGCGGCATCGATTCCTTTCCAGGTGACCAACACACCCGCGATAATTGGCGACGGCAATGTGAATATGTGCCTGAATACGCTCTGGACGCTCATAGTGCTGCCCTGTATCGCAGACGATGAAAGGTCCATTACGGCGGCAGTGGCGATGTTGCTGGTCCCGTAGAAGAACATGCCCATGGCTCCTACTACTAAGCCAAGTTCGAAGGAGTTGCCGGTGACCGGCACCAAGAAATACAGCAACCCCAGAACGGCATAAGCAGGGAGCAAGACGACCTTCCTGCCAAATTTATCTGACACGATTCCCATAATCGGCTGAGAGACCATCCCCATCAAATAGAGAAGCATCAGGTAGAACCCAAGCCCCAACGTGGAGTAGTTCAAATCTTCAGCTAGGTAAATGGGCAAGAATGTCAAGATGCTCAGGCGTCCCATGCTCATGAAAATACCGGCAAACATGATCGCCAACACACTGCGCTGGCTAAGCATGTCCTTGATACCGCTCAGGTAATTCTTGACGGTGGGTCGCGGGCCTGCGTCTTTGTAGTGGGATCCCAGACTGCGCCAGAGGATGGCCGCTAGGACCAGCGCGGGCAACAGGTGATATTGCATCAATGTCTGCCAACTGACGACCAACAACAACGCGCCAATAATCAATGGCGATATTGTGTCGCCAATACTGGCACCGACTCCGTGTAAGGCCAGTGCGGTACCGCGGCGGTCGGGGAAGCGAGCCGACAAAGAACCAACTGATGCGGGATGCCAGGCCGCTGATGCCACACCAATCATGGCGATGCCTGGCAGTATCCAGAAGTAGCTGAAAGCTAGTCCCACCATGAAATAAGCTAGGCCACTACTGGCGAGGGCAAAGGCCAGCAGCAGCGGGCGGTATTTGTAGAAAGAGTCCGCCAGAAATCCTGACGGCATAATCAGGAGTCCGCTGGATCCCTCTCTTATAGTGGACAACGTCCCCAGTTCGACGTCGTTGAGGTCCAGCGTGTCCTTGATACCCGGTAAAATGACCGGGAAAAGTTGCTGATACCAGTGGATTATGGTGTGCCCAAAGACGAGAGAGCCAAGCAAATGCTGGCGGTTACTCTCGGTTTCCGGACCGGTTGATGATTCGGTTTTAGAAGTGTCAGCCATGTATTAGCGGAGCCGATCTCAGATTGGGAGAATGGCTGGACGCATTCCGTGTTGGTCGAGGAAACTTATCATTGGCCATTTCTGCAAATGGCCAACAAGATTGCCTACCAGAACCATTAATTTATGAATATAACCTGGCCCAATATATTCCAGAGCCATAGGGTAGGGGAATAATACTCGCGTCGTATACGCCTGGCAAGGGCCAAATGGCCTCGCGCATATCAAGACCCTGGCGTTGGCACTGTGCCGTGGGTGGCCTGCTGTAGTTGCACAGCAGTGTTAATTAATGCCAAGTGGGAGAATGCCTGGGGGAAGTTGCCCAGCATGTTTCCGGTTGCCGAGTCATACTCTTCGCTGAGCAGACCAAGGTCATTGGCGCAATTCAGCAGTGAATTGAGTAACACGCGCGCTTCATCAATCTGGCCCAGATGGATTAGGTTATCCGCCAACCAAAAAGTGCAAATGATGAACGAGCCTTCGCTGCCGTTCAGACCATCGTCAAATTTTGTGTATCGATAGACAAACCCTTGCTTGTTGGTTAGTTCTTTCTGGGTAGCTTTGATGGTGGAGCGCATCATCGGGTCCGTGGCTGGGATGAAGCCGACCAATGGCAGCATCAGATTGGCGGCGTCCAGGTTGTCGCTACCATAGGACTGTACAAACGCCTGACGCTCTTGGGAATACCCTTTGGACATGACATCGTTGCAAATCTCGTCGCGGACCTTTTTCCAGTTTTCAACGTCGCCCGGCAGTTTCAAGTCGGTTGCCGCTTTAATGGCACGGTCCATCGCCACCCAACACATCACCTTGGAAAAAACAAAATGCTGCCTGCCGCCCCGAGTCTCCCAGATTCCCTCGTCGGGTTCGCGCCAGTGGTCGATGACGAAGTTCACCACCCGCCGAAGGTACTCCCAATAGTCGGCGTCGACCGCGCCACCAAACTTGCGGAATATATGTGCCGAGTCCATGATCTCACCGTAGATGTCCAACTGGAATTGGTCGTACGCCCCATTGCCAATTCGCACTGGCTTGGAGTTCATGTAGCCTTCTAGTTCTGGTATTTCAGTCTCGGTCAGCCGGCGTTCTCCACCCAGACCGTACATCACCTGCAGGTCTCTGGCGCGGCCAGAGGTGCTCCACTCTAGCCAATTTTTGAAGGCTCTGGCCTCGCCCGTATAGCCAATAATCGATAGCGCGTAAATGGCGAAGGTGGCGTCCCTGATCCAGGTGTATCGGTAGTCCCAGTTCCGTTCGCCGCCAATGACCTCAGGGAGTGAAGTGGTCGGCGCGGCCACCAGTGCGCCGGAAGGAGCATACGTTAGCGCTTTCAGAGTGAGGGCGCTGCGCAGCACGGCCTCCCGGTGTTCACCCTGAAAAGTGCATTGAGCTGCCCAATTCTCCCAGAAAGCTGTGGTATCAGCCAGTTCTTCATCCAGTTCAGTTGGGGTGAGTGGCTCGCTGCAGCGGGAAAAAGACACCTGATTGGAAACTGTGGAATAAATTTTCTCTCCCTCGAAAATTACGCCCCGTGAACGAAAGCCGTCATTCACCACAGTCAGCTGGGATGAGCAGTAGACCGACACTGCTTCTGATCCGCCGTGAGCCATTCCGGTGGTGGGACTGCTGAGCGAAGCGTGCGGCACAATGGTGCCGTAATCAAACTTGGGGTAGCAGTCCATCTCAAAGTCCAGGCGACCTTTGGTGCAGTGGAGAATACGCACCACCCGTTGGGAGTCTGTTACCTCCAGTGGCTCTCTTGACATGACCAAGTGTCGATGGACCGGCATGAAGTCGATGAGAACACCGGTGCCAGTGCTGGTGGAGAAGCTGGTCTCCAAAACGTTCGTATTGGGGAGATAGCGGCGGGTTGAAGAACTGATCTTGGCCGGCGCCAATTTATAGAATCCGCCCTTATTGGAGTCCAATATTCGGCTAAATAAAGCTGGCGAATCGAATCTGGGCATGCAGCACCAATCAATGGAACCGTCAGAACTGACCAGGGCTGATCCATGCATGCCTCCGATCAGCCCGTAGTCGCCTATTCGTTTATAGGTCAAGGGAAATTATCCGTAATGCCTTAGTTATGCTTTGATAGAAATTTATTTGCCGTGATTTGTATTAAACGCCTAGTGCTGCCAATCACGGTGTTGCCAGTGCCTTCCGAATTTGGCCAAAAATATGTCTGCTGCTTCTGGTCAGCGGCTGCCGATGGGATATGACGATGGCTGAGGAGCGTCCGGCAGGGCCAATCCCTGAATAATCGGAGCCATAATCTCCCAGGCTTCTCCAATCTCGTCGCTGCGGGTGAACAGAGAAGCATCGCCGTTCAGGGCATCAAGCAGGAGTCGTTCGTAGGCGTCCGGGATGGCCTGTCCGCCAAATGAGTCATCGCAATGGAATTCAAAGTCCACCGGCTTAAGCTCCATATTCTCATCCGGCGCTTTGGCTTGAAATTCCAGGTGCAGACTCTCATCGGGCTGTACCTGAATCGCCAAAATGTTTTGGCTGATGTCTCAGCCAAATATCGGATGGGGCGGCCTTCTGAATTGAATCACAATCTCGGTGCGTTTGTCGTTCAACGTTTTTCCTGTACAAGGGAATCTCGATACTCCTCTGGGGAGATGTTGCTGCGCGCGAAGCCTACTATGTTCACTTCAAGCCCCAGCTTGTCCTTGCAGAAAAGGCTGCACAGAGAAGGAATTAACTTGCGGGGTGTGAGGTCTCCCGATGCGCCGAAGATTACAATTTTGGTTCTTTGAGTCGCGGTACTAGTCGTCACTGGACTTGCGCACGGCATGTCCGCCAAATTGGTTTCGCAGTGCCGCCAGCAGTCTTCCGCCAAACGGTTGTTTTTGCCTAGAACGGAACCGGGCCTGCAACGATAGGGTAATCACCGGGATCGGCACGGCAAGTTCCACGGACTCTTCGACAGTCCACCGGCCTTCACCAGAATCATCCACATAAGAGTCGAGAGACTCCAATCGAGGGTCTTCCTTGAGTGCGTCGGCAGCCAAGTCCAATAGCCAGGAACGGACGACACTGCCGTAGCGCCACGTCTCGGCAATGGCTGGAAGGTCTAGGCCGAACTCTTCTTTGGCGGCCAGCAGTTCAAAACCCTCGGCGTATGCCTGCATCAGACCGTATTCCACTCCGTTATGCACCATCTTGGTGAAGTGACCTGCTCCGCTGGGGCCGACGCGGCTGTATCCCTTGTCAGGGGCCGGGGCTAGGGTATGGAATATGGGTTCGAGTCTCTTAACAGCCGCCTCATCACCGCCGACCATTAGGGAGTAGCCTTCGGTCAGTCCCCAGATTCCGCCACTGGTGCCAACATCAATGAAGTCTATTCCGTGGGCGGACACCTTCTCGGCTCGACGCATGCTGTCTTTGTAGTTAGCGTTGCCGCCGTCAAGGATGGCATCACCAGGGCTGAGTAACTCAGACAGAGCATCTATCGTATGTTCGGTGGGTTGGCCCGCTGGAACCATGACCCAGAGCGCTCTTGGAGCTGATAGACTAGATACAACATCCTCTAGAGAGGATGCGCCTTCACCGCCATAGCCGTGGCTCGACGTGACCGCCTCTGAGTCCCGGTCGTAGGTCACAACCCTGTGACCGCCGGCGACCAATCGCTGGGCCATGTTGCCACCCATGCGCCCCAGGCCGATCATTCCTAATTCCAAAGGTTGTACTCCTCAATTCGACAAAATGACGTGATAACTGCCTGCTCAGAAAGCCAGTACGCCGAAGAAATGGGCGAACTCAGCGGCAATGTAGCCGCCGCCGATTACGGTGAGTCTGCGGGGTTGTTCAGGAAGGCGCAGAGCATCATCAAAGGTAATGTACGGTGTTTCGGCCAGACCGGGAATATCGGGCACCCAGGGTCTGGTTCCAGCGGCAATCAGGATTGTTTCTGCCGTTAGTTCTTCATCCAGATCAGGGCCGGAAACGTCAATCGTTTTTGGTCCTGTGAACCGGCCAGTGCCTTTGAAGACTTCAACATTGTCAGCCTGACGGTTGCCACGTTCGATAATGGCAGCATCGGCGTCCACTTCTTCAAATGCCCGTTTCACGATAAACGGCCAATCGATGCCCTCAACTTTGGCGTGGATCTCGAGGGCAGCGGCTTTTTTGACCGTCAACATCACGTCGGCGCAGTGGATCAGCATCTTGGACGATATACAGCCTCGGTTTAGGCAGGTGCTGCCAAAGGGGCCCTCTTCGACGATTGCCACCGACCAGCCGGCGTGAGATAGGCCCGCCGACACTTCCAGTCCAGAGCCGGAGCCAATCACTATAAAATCGAACTTACGCATCAAACGCTCCTGCTAAATTGCCGTTAGCAGGTTGCCAAATTGGCCTGCGGTAACGGACTAACCGACTAATGTGCGGGCTTCGTCGGCGACCCGTTCTGCGGTGATACCAAATTTCTCGTAGAGCGTACTGGCGGGGGCCGATGCTCCGTAGCCAGTCATGCCGACGGACGCGCCGTCTAGGCCAACGTACCGCTCCCATCCCTTGGTGCTGCCGGCTTCGACTGAGACTCGTGCCCGCACCGATGGCGGCAAGACCTGGTCCCGGTATTCCTTGGGCTGGTTGTCGAATACCTCACAGGACGGCATGGAAACGACTCTGACTGCGGTTCCTTCATCGCCCAGTGTCTTTGCGGCCTCCAGAGCAACGTGTACCTCTGAGCCGGTGGCGATAATTATGACCTGCGGGTTTTCGCTGCTCTCCCAGAGGGTGTAACCACCATTTAGAACGCCGGAAGCGGAGGCCAGTTCGGACCGATCTAGCACCGGCAGATTTTGGCGAGTGAACGCCATGACGGTAGGGCCGTTGCGGCGGGCGATTGCCGCGCGCCAGACTTCCACTGTCTCGGTGGCGTCGGCAGGCCGACTGACGACCAGGCCGGGTATCTCACGCAGTGACATCAGGTGTTCTATGGGTTGGTGGGTGGGGCCATCTTCGCCTACTCCAATGGAGTCGTGGGTGAAGATGTAGATCACTTGCTGACCCATGAGCGCGCCCAACCGAATGGATGGCCGCATGTAATCGGAGAAGACCAAGAACGTCGCCGTGTAGGGAATCGCGCCGCCGTGTAGTGCAATTCCGTTGGCCACGGCGCCCATAGCGTGCTCACGCACGCCAAAGTGCAGGTTATGACCTACGAACTCGCCGGGGCCGATGTCGCCACGGCCATCCAACGCTGTCCGGGTGGAAGGTGCCAGGTCGGCAGACCCGCCGATCAACACTGGGAGGCTTTTTGAGATAGCATTCATCACCACGCCGGAAGCAGACCTGGTGGCAATGGGGTCGGATTTTTCAAATAGACCGTTCAATCCGTCTTCCCAGTTGGCAGGCAGGTGGCCGCGAAGGGCGTCTTCCAATTGCTGTGCTTCGTCTGGGAATGCCTTGCGGTATTCGACAAACGCAGTGCGCCATTGATCCTGGCTGGCTTTTCCCCGTTCAATGGCCAACCCTAGATGCGCGCCAGCCTCAGCTGGGACGGTGAAGGACTCGGTGGGTTCCCACCTCAGATTCTCGCGAGTCAGGGCAACCTCATCGTCGCCCAACGGGTCGCCATGAACCGAGGCCTTGCCGGCCTTGTTGGGGCTGCCGTAGCCGATTATCGTGCGGCAGACGATGATACTGGGTTGTTCGGACTCTGCTTTTGCAGCGGTGATTGCTGTTGCAATAGCGTCGGTATCGGTGCCTTCGATGGTGCCAATAACGTGCCAGCCGTAGGACTCGAATCGCTTGGCCACGTTCTCGCGGAAGGTGATGTCGGTGCCGCCCTCGATGGAGATATTGTTGTCATCGTAGAGCATGATCAGCTTGCCGAGCCCCATGGTACCGGCCATGGATGCGGCCTCAGATGTGATGCCCTCTTGGAGGTCGCCGTCGGAGACTATGGCGTAGGTGTAGTGGTCAATGATCTCGTGGCCGGGTTGGTTGTACCGGCTGGCCAGCCAGCGCTCGGCTAGGGCCATGCCCACAGCGTTGCCAAAGCCTTGACCCAGCGGGCCGGTTGTGGCTTCAACGCCGGGTGTGACACCGTACTCCGGGTGGCCGGGGGTTTTGCTTTCCCATTGGCGGAATTGTTTCAACTCTTCCATTGGCAGGTCGTAGCCTGTCAGATGAAGCAGGGAATACAACAGCGCAGAAGCGTGCCCCGGAGAGAGAATGAAGCGGTCTCTGTTGGGCCAGGCCGGGTCGGCTGGGTTGTGTGAAAGGAACCGATCCCAGAGGGTGTAAGCCATGTCCGCTTGCCCCATGGGAGCTCCTGGATGACCTGATTTTGCCTTCTGGACAGTGTCGATGGCCAGAAATCTAATGGTGTTGATACAAAGTTGGTCTAGGGACTGGTCGGCCAAGGTGAAACCCCCTAAGGTCCGCGGGACTAAATCGTCAGAATCACACTATCCGAGCGCCGAAATTCAGACGCCTGCGCTCTAGTATCAATGGGGATTGAAATCCCCAAGTTATGTTAGCGAACGGGAGGCGTGTTGTCACTAGTAAATAGTGAGGTAAATTGGGTACTGGTCAGCCGGAAAACATTGGGTAGGAAAAAGGGTTAGGAATCGGACTCGACATCCATGTCCGAGGCAGGCGACAGAGATAATGCTGAATACTCTACCGGATGTTTCCGGAGCTGAATTCGGGAGCGGTGAAGGCGGGATTTTAGCGATGCAACCAAGTTTTCTAGCACCTTCGTTACTTCTTCAGTGGAGAGCCCTTGGATGTCTCTAAGCACAACGGCGGCGCGTAGGTCTAATGTCAGGCCTTCCGAACTATCGCTCAGCATCCGCATCGCCTTACCGTCGACCATGTAACGCTCGTCACTGGGAAACCAACTCCGCTGAAGCAACCACTTTGCAGCCCAAGGAGCCCAAAAACCTGCTCCGCTACCTACCCAACGCCGGGAATATATGATCCCTGAAAGCTTCCAACTCTCCCGTTGGGAACTCGTAGGACTGATCGGTCATTAGATAGAGATGCTCCATGCCCGCTTTCTCGGCTTCTTTAATCCGATTGGCGCAGTATTCTGGTGTGCCAATCAGACCCATGCTGTCGCACAATTCAGCTAAGGCGTCGTCGGGCAGGAAGGCACACAGTTCTCGGGCCTTCTCCCAGTCCTCGGCATGGGGGACGTCAGGATACAGGTCCCACAGTCCGCGAGGCAGTTCAAACTCAGAGAAGTCCATGCCGGCAGCCTTCAGCCAGCGCTTGTAGGTAGGTTCCATCAACCGCGCGACTGCCAGTGGTCGGGCGACCTCACGGGCTTCTTCGAGGGTGTCACGGATGATGGTGGTGCAGGTATAGATTGTCTCGATGTCGTCAGGGTTCCTTCCCGAAGCTCTGGCGCCTTCGGCGATCAGATCTCGTGATTCTGCTACCTGAGCGGGGTGAATGCCGGTCATCAACACTGCTCCGTCAGCAACCTCTCCGATAACTCGCATGACCTTAGGGCCAGTTGCTGCGATGTAGACCGGGGTAGTCGCTTCACCGCCGTGTTTCATGCGGCTTTGGATGGAACCAAAGTCGACCTCACTGCCGCTCATAAGCGATTTCATCATAACCACCGCATCCCGCATTTGGCGGACAGTGGCTGGAGGTATCCCCACCACGTTGGCCGAGCTATACCCGCGTCCAATCCAGATCTTAGCCCTGCCAGGAGCCACCTCTGCAAGGGTCGATGCTGCCGATGCCAGGACGGACGGATGCCTGGTCACTGGGTTGGTCACGGCTGATGCTACGTTGATCGTTGTCGTATTCATCAACGCATGGGCCATGGAGACGAAAACGTCTCTTTCCAACATTTGGGAATCCAGCATGCCAACGCCGTCGAATCCGGCGTCCTCGCATTCTTTGACAAAGGCGGTAATCTCAGGCAGGGGTTTGCACGGGGGCACTCGTAGGTCAATCTTGATGGCCATTTAAATCTCCTTGGGATGCTTGTTGGATGCGACGATTGCAGGCGGTAATTAGGAAGGTTGCTAGCGGGTCAGTTCTTCTCGAAGACGTCTGATCACCGTTGTTGTCTCTTCTTCGGTCAGGTTTAGCGGGTCAACCGCCAATTCCTCTGGTTGGCCCAGTTGGTGCAGGATGATGGGCGTCTCTCCGGTTTCCAGTGCCTTGGCGATCTCATTCTTGCTTGGTCCCTGCCAGTCCGGGCCAAATTTCATGAGGGCATGGGGGATCAGGTAGTCGAATTCATCATGTTCCAAAGTTATCGTCAGTCCGGGCACTTCACTTAGGGCGTCCACAACCTGCTCCGCCAAGGCCCTGTAGGCAGCCATTTCAGCTGCTTCATCCTCTTCCATGAACATGTTCAACGCCGTTACCAACCCCAATACCTCTTCCTTAGCCACCTTCATTGGTCGGCCTAAGAATTGGGCTGGATTGGCGTGGGCGGCAGCGGCCTCTATCAAATCAGCTCGACCGCAGAGGATACCGGTACCCTGAGGGCCGCGTATGCCCTTGCCACCACTGAAAGCGACCATGTCAGCCCCTTCAGCTAAGTATTTTCTGAGGTTTGCCCGGGGCGGGAGCATGGATGCTGCATCAACTATCACAGGCACGTCACGACTGTGTGCAATCTCGCAGACCTGGCCCAAGGAAATGGCCCGGCGGTTGGTCAGCGGGGCGCAAAGAAAAGCCACCGCAGCCGTGTTCTCGCCAATGGCGCCTTCCAATTCCCAGGGGTGGGAGTATCTGGAATCGCCAATTTCCACCAGCTTGCCACCACCGGCCCTGAAGGCCTGTTCGTACGGAAAGCGGTGCATGTTCTGAATGATTATTTCATCCTTCATGCCTGTGGTGTCGGGCAGTTGACGCATCTTCACCGGGTCTTTACCGGCGATAACTGCGGCTGCTTGTAGCACCAGCCCACCGGCCGCGCCGCTGCAAACAAATCCGGCTTCGGCGCCGGTCAGTCGTGCGATTTCTTCACCCGCCTTGCGGTTGAGTTCGTCAACGTTGACCATAATTCTGGCAGCCTCGGCCATCAATTCTAGCACTTCTGGCCTGGTCCTAGTGCCGCCGTATTTTGTTATGGAACCGGCGGCATTGATAACTGGTTTTACGCCCAGTCGTTCGTAGGCTTGCATCGCGTCCAATAAGGGCCTCCTGAGAATTTGTCGCAGTAACGGGAAAGTTGGGCCACATTATAGCAATTCTGGTGCTGGTAATCAGATACGCAGTTTACTTAACCCAGAAGATAGATCCGCCAGGCAGACGGTGTGCTAAAATTGGCACCCGAAACCCACTGGGTAATTCGGGCAAAACTTTGCAATTTATTTATTCTTAAATACTTCCGGGCAGACGTGAGGGAACATGGATCAGCTTGATGTGCAGACCAAGATTGGCTTAGTAGTGGTGAGTGCATCGTCGGTCTCTGAATTGAGATACCCCAAAGCAGCTCCTCCCGGCGTGGCATTTCTCACCAGCCGAATGATGCTCGCCCCAGGGGAAAGCATCGAGGCCTTGAGAGAGATGGAGAGCAACGCCTCCCGCGCGGTGGGGGAGCTGGCGAGCGCCCAGGTAGATTCGGTGGCTTATTGCTGCACAGTTAGCGGTGCGCTTCGGGGCATGGAGGGCGACCGGCAGTTCTGCCAAGAGCTGGAATCCGAGTGGGACACCCCCATAACCTCTACAATGTTGGCGGTGGCGGAAGCATTGCAGCACCTAAGTCTGAAGAAAATCGTGGTAACCACTCCTTATCCCGACAGCCATCACGTGGCCGAACGGGCTTACTTGAAAGAAGCCGGGATTGAGGCCCTCACCATGCAGGGCATGGGTTTTGAGACAGCGGATGGGTTTGCCTCGGTGTCGCCCCGAGAGATATTCGACTTTGCGATGAACGCTTGGAAAGACCACTCCAATGAAGCCGACGGCTTGTTCATCAGCTGCATGAACCATGACGGCATGGCCGCAGCCCAGGCTTTGGAAGATGAGATTGGCAAACCGGTTGTCACATCACATACAGCCACCCTTTGGAGAGTCCTCAGCCAGGCGGGAGAGACGAAACCACTGTTGGGTTATGGACGTCTGCTGGCAGAAACCCGTCCGGACCTTCGCAGAAAATAGTCACCTAAATAACCAGCGCTAATTAGCTCATAAAATTCAGCTTGGAGAGCCAAAATGACCACTGCAGACCGTTTAACAATGTCCCTTGGCGAGGCAATGTTCACCCAGCGAGCCATTCGCCGCCTGAAGCCAGACCCCATCCCCGAAGATGTCATGCGAGACCTAATGGAGGCGGCCATCCGCGCCCCCAACGGCGGCAACACCCAACAATGGCACTTCATTGTGGTGAAGGATGACGAGAAACGAAAACAGATCGGCGAGCTTTACCATGAAGCCTGGTGGGCCAAGCGCAAGGACCAGGGAATCATGGGCCCCGAAGACATTCCCCCGGGTAAGAACTCCACTCGGTCAGCGATGCGGCTAGCCAACGAGTTCGGCGATGCTCCGGTGATGGTCCTGATTTGCGCCCTCTCCAAGGGCGGCTCGGGCGGTATCATACCGGCGGCCCAGAACCTGCTCTTGGCAGCCCGGTCCCACGGCATCGGCGGAACAATCGCCACCTTGCACGCTGTGGTGGACGAACGGGTCAAGAAACTACTCAACATCCCGGAGACCGCTGAGATTGTGTATTGCATGCCCTTGGGCTACCCACGGGGCGAGTTTGGCTCAGTCACCCGTAAGCCTTTGAATGAGGTCTGCGGGTTGGACACCTGGGACAACCCCTACAAGTAGCTGAACAAATCGCGGTAAAAAATCCGGACCCGGACCGATATTTCAACAAACGATCATCCACCGGCCCAATAATAGCTGGTGGATGATCGGATAAGACGAGGACCAGATGGCGGTACGGACCGGTGAACAGTACCTGCAAGGCCTGAGAGACGATCGAGAGATTTGGTTGGAAGGGGAATGGGTTGCAGACGTGACCACCCACCCCAAGACCGCCGGTATGGCCAAAACTCTGGCCGGTATCTACGACCTACAACACACCCCGGAAAACCACGAACGCATGACGTTCAAGTCGCCAACCAGCAGTGAGCCAGTGGCGCTCTCCTACCTGGTTCCAGAAACCCCGGAAGACCTGCTGCGACGCCGCACAGCTTTAGAGATAGTAGCCCAACACTGTCACGGGATGTTGGGCAGAACTCCTGATTATGTAAATATTCAGGTGACCGCATCGCGTCAGTTGGCTCACCTCTACGGACTCAACGACCAACGGCACGCCGATAACCTGCGCAACTACCACGAGTACGTCCGCGAGCGAGACCTGTGCCTGACCCACGCCTTTGGCCATCCGCAAGTGAACCGTTCTCTGTCGCTGGCAGAATTACCGGACCCATACACCGCACTCGGCGTTGTCGACCACACCAGCGAGGGCGTTATCGTACGGGGTGCCAAACAACTGGCGACGCTGGCACCGTTCGCCGATGAGATTTTCTGTCCGGTATACCGACCCCTGCGCCCCGACATGGAAGAAGACCGGAAGTACTGCATCGGTTTCGCCATCCCGGTGGCCACCAGAGGTCTGCGATTTATCTGCCGTCCCAGTCACGAAATGGGTCGCCCGCTGGCCGAATATCCGCTGTCAGGTCAGTACGACGAAATGGACGCCCTGGCTGTATTCGATGACGTGCTCATCCCTTGGGAGCGAGTGTTCATCTACGACGATATTGAACTGGCCAACATGACCGTGCAGAAGGTGGCACTGTGGCGACAGTATATGCAGCAGGTGGCCGTCAAGAGCATCGCCAAGCTGGAATTCGTCCTGGGAATCACCCACGGCATCACCGATGCCATTGGCATCGGCGGCTACTCGCACGTCCAAGANNNNGGGCTGATGCTAACGCCAACCGAGGAAGATTTGGCTGGGCCATTGGCCGGTGAGATTGGCAAGTACTATCAAGGCGCGTCCATTGACGCTAAAAAGAAAGTGCGCCTATTCCGGCTGGCCTGGGATTTAATTGGTACCCAGTTTGGTTCCCGGCAGACGCTATACGAGCGTTTCTTCAACGGCGACGTGGTGCAACTACGCCAACGCCGCTACGCCACCTACGACTACACGCGAGCCGACGCCTCGCTGGAGACATTCATGCGGGAAGTGGAAGGCGGGTAAGCTCCGACCAGTACAGTCAAAATCCACTGTCACCCTAAGCCTGCGAAGGGTCTCGTTGCTCAGGTAAGTTCTGCCCATTAGTAAGGAGGTTTTGCGGCTGCGGCCTCAGAATGGCAGATTTGCGAAATGGCGGGTAGAGGGCCGAAACGAATTAGCCGGTGAACAGGTCCTTGACCTTTGTTAGGAAGGAACGAGTGCCGCCGCGTTCCAAGAACTTTGACCATGAGTCTTCGGCGGATTCGACTCGTTTGAGATCACTCACTCGTTGTTTCATCACGTCAAGGACCTTCTTTTCCTCGCCTGCGTCCAGCCAGTAGCCGTGCTCGTTCTTGCAGTGGTCGATGGGAAGGTCGTGGGCCCGGTAGTTGAAAGTCTCCATCACCTCGTTGCAATGGGGACAAGTGATGTCGCTCTCGCGTCGAGCGTACTCAATCATGCCCTTGGCATTGTCATCGTCCATGGAATGGTCTTCCAACTGGTCCATTTCATGGAAATCCAACCAGAGTCCCTTGCAGTCGGGGCAGTGGTCGATATCGATATCCTTGAATTTCTTTTCGTTGAGAGCAACATTACAACGTGGGCAGTTCAATCTAATTCCTCACTCGGGCTAATTTATTGCTCGGGTATTTGTTGTTTTTGGGGTGCTTTGCCAGGATAGCATAAGCCCCATTTTAGAGTAAGTTGGCGTCGCCAGATATTACGTAATTGTTGATGAATTGGTTGGGCTAGCCTAGCTGCCAGTGAACTTTGGTCGCCGTTTTTCCAGAAACGCCTGGATGGCTTCTGTCTGGTCGTTGGTGCCGCGCAGCGGATCGTTGGCCCGGTGTTCTGCCAGGATCACTTTGTTCAGGCTGGTGTGATGCACGTTGAACAAACCCTTAATCGCCTTGACGGCCAGAGGAGGGTTGGCGGCAATCTCCTGAGCCATCGCCTCCGCTTGGGCTATTAACTCGTCATCAGGGATAACATCGTTGACCAGCCGTTTTGATAGCGCCCACGGAGCGTCGTAAACACGGCCCGTAAAAGACATTTCAGCAGCGATTCCGGGTCCGGCCAGAGCAATCAGAATCTCTGAAACGCCGGCGTCCGGGACCAGTGACCGTTTGACGAACACCGACGTGAACCGCGCGCTCTCTGAAGCCAGTCTGATGTCTGATGCCAGGGCGATGCCCAGTCCGGCCCCGGCAGCCACGCCGTTTACGGCGGCTATGACTGGCTGCGGTATCTCCCGGAGATGTGGAGCCAGGCGCATGGTGATGGACGGCCCCGGATCTGGATTGTTGGGGTCTCGGTCTCCGCCCTCGGCCATCCGTCCTGGCATGTCGCCAACATCAGCGCCTGAGCAAAACCCACGACCAGCGCCGGTGATGATGACAGCTCTGATATCTGGAAACTCGCCGGCCAACTGGTCCAGGGTGTCGTGCAATTCCTGGGCCATTTGACGGTTCAGGGCGTTCAGCCGATCGGGACGCTGTAGGGTTATCACCGCCACGTTATCGCGGCGTTGTAAGTCTATGTATTCGAAGTTAGTGGTCGTGCCCATGTTGGTGTCCGTGGTGCCCATGGGGTTCCCTCCTGGGGTGTTCTAGTTGTTCTCGGGCAATCTGCGCACCCCGAAATAGGGCAGACAATTTGGCCCGAGCGATGGGCTGGGTCAAGGGCACCAAGCCACAGTCCGGCGCAGCCATCAGCTTTGTTGGGTCATGGTGCTTTGCTGCTTCCAATAGACGCTGGGCGATGGCTGAAGAGTTTTCTATCTCTGGGTTGGCGTTGTCGATGCAGCCAAACAGGATAATCTTGGACGGGCAGAGTTCCAGCAGGGCTGGGTCCAACTGCGGGGCTTGGAATTCTAGAGCCAGTTGGTCAATCTCAGATTTCTCCAGTTCGACTAGTAACTTCGGGTAGCTGGGTGTAATTGGCCTCGGCACGCCGGGCATGGCGTAGCTGTAACACACATGTACTGCTGTTTGGGCGATAAGACCGTCAGCAGCGCGGTTCAGGGCTTCTATGCCCCACTCGGCCACTTTATCCGGATAGCGACTGAACACCGGCTCGTCAAACTGGATCACCGCCGGGCCGCGGGCGTCCAGGGCTTTGGCCTCTTTGTTGATTGCATCGGCCACGGCCATGGCAAAGGATCGTTCGTCGCCGTAATGGTCGTCAAAAATTGAGTCAACCACGGTCATTGGGCCGGGCAGTGTGACCTTTACTGGCGAGGTGGTCTGGGTCAGCAGGAAGGTTAGGTCGTCCACCACTATCGGGCCACGCCATTCCACCGGACCGATGCAGCGTCCCACTCGGGCGAGTCGGCGTCCATCGCGAATCCATTTCTCGGCCAAGGTCTCATAATCGATGCCGCCCAGCTGGGAAGTGATATGGGTCAGGTACGATTTGCGGCGTTGCTCCCCGTCGCTGATAACGCGGACGCCAGCCGTCTCCTGGTCGTAGATTGCCAGTCGTACTGCGTCGTTCTGTGCTTCGTGCAGTTCTTGGCCCGAGAGCAGCCAATCGGCTCCACCGCCGTGGTGGTCTGATTCCTTGGCGTCCATCGCTGCTTGGCGATAGAGCCACGGCGGTTTGGGCATGCTGCCCACGACTGTGGTCTCAAATGGTTCTGTCATCTAGGATAAAACTCGGCGGAAAAAGTCTAATGCGTTTCCACCCACGATCTTCTTGATATCTTCGTCTGAGTGACCTCTGCGAATCAGACCTCTGATGATGTTGGTGCCATCAGCGGGTGACTCCAAGCCGTTCAAGTAGGGCGCTGGCATTTCGTTCAGGTCGCGGCCCAGCATGTAGTGCTGGAACATCATATGGTCGCCAATGACAGTGTCGGTGCCGACTCCCACGTGGTCAACGCCGACCAAGGTGACCATGTAGTCGTAATGGTCCAGGACGCATTCAATGTCCTGTTCCGGATCGTCGCTGAGGGCGTTGGGCACGGCTGTGATGCAGACCAACCCACCCTTATCGGCGCAGGCTTTTAGCTCTTCATCTTTGCGAGTGCGTTTGTTCGGGCGCAGGGTGTAGGAGGCGTTGTGACTGAATACCACCGGAGTCTTGGAGAACTCGATCGTGTCCATCACCGTGGGCGTGGAGGCATGGGAAAGGTCAATGGCCATGCCAATGTCATTCATGCGGTGAATGACTTCAATGCCAAATTCGCTCAGCCCGCCGGGGTTGCGCTCGTACATGCCGTCGCCGATGTAATTCTTGCGGTTGTACGTGATGCCAGAGAGCCTCACGCCCATAGCGTGCAGTTGGTCCACTCGCTCAAGGCGGTTACCGATGGGCAAGTGTTCCAACGTTGGTAGAAAACCGATGTTGCCGGACTGCTTAGCCGCCATAATCTCGTCGGCGTTGCCCACTCGGACCACGTCTGGCTGGGCTGCTACGTCGGCCAGCATCATGCCTACTTCGAGAGTAACGTCGTCATATTCCACGAACGACATCTCAGTGGCGTTCTGCAATGCGCCAAAAACGTTGGAAGTGGTAACGGTGGACCAGCCGCCGTGTTTCACTGCTTCAAAGCCCCAGTGGTAGCGGTTGGTGCGGAGGAAGTCGATGAACCGGTCCATGGCTTCGGGCAGCACAAACGGGTGCTGGTGCACGTCAATCATGACCGATTCTTCGGCCAGACCCTCAAACCGAGTTTCTTCCTGTGCGTTCAGTGGGACCTTGGACGACGGAACTCGTCCAATCTCTGGAGACATCAAGAAATCGCGGATACTTGTCATGCTTTCCTCGCAAGGCGTATAGGCAAAAATGGAGACATTGCAACGGGGTTTGCCTAGGGCATTTCCAGGGTTTCCCTAGAGTCTCAGAGTGGCTTGGAGTGTAGGTGAGGCGAAGAATGGAGTCAACGTGGGAACCGCGAGGTATCAGCTAGTTCCAATGGAGTTAATTTAATGAGATTGAGGTTCCGGCGCCTTGGGTTTGTTCATTGACCAAAAAAGAGGCCTTGCCCATGGTGCCAATGAGTTCGTAGCGCTGCTCGGTGAAGAGTCGGCCTTCATATTCAGACCCTTTGACGTTTCGTTCTGTTTCACCGGCCAAGAACATCTCCACGGCTTGGATCATGAGTTCTTGGAATTCATCTGTGTTCAGATATGAAGAGGCCTTGAGGAAGACGTAGCCCCAACGTAAGCCATTGTGCTCCAGCATCTAGGTTGATTGCTCCTGTGTTTGGGGGGCACCCATGCCAATTTGCAGCACAACAATGGAGACCAATGCGGTGCCCAAGCAGAAAAATCCTACAGTAGAAAAGCTGCCCAAAGCAAGGAACGCCCCGCCAAGCGCCGCTCCGCCCACGCCTCCCAGTTGGTTGCTGGCACCCAGCATGCCTACGGCCGTGGCTTGGTTGCTACTCGATATTTCAGTGCTAATTGCCAGGAACGTTGGCCAACCGACGCTGATGAAGGTGATGCCGATCAGAGCCACCCCGACTGTTCCCCAGGCCGTTAGGTCAATGGAAAACACGAGCAACGACGCTAATCCACCGCCGACGGCGCAGGCGGCCACTACCTGGGCTCGCCGGTTCATCGCAGCCACAGAACCAGCCATAGTGCTGCCAATCACAACTCCGATGCCAACTATGGCCAACGGGATGGCGGTCTGGCCCAGACTCATGCCGTGTTCACTGATGAGATAGGCCGCTAGGTAGCTGATGGTGGCGTAAAAGGCCATGCGCTGCAACAGGTTAGCCATCAGAGTCGTTCGGAATAGGCTGATGTTGGCCATCTGTTTGTATCGGGAGATAAACGAAAATGACCCCTTGGTGGATACCGAGGTTTTGGGGAACCAGAACCACTGGAGCACTGCGCAGCCAAGGAGCAAGAATCCATGCACTAGGAATGGGAGCCTCCAACCACCGGCGCTGGCTAACACCGCAACCATCGGCACCCCAACCACCGATGACAAAGATGCGACAGCCATCAGAAAACCAAAGGCCTGAGCCCTTTTTGCAGCGGGCAAAACATCGGCCGCAGCCGCCATGCTGTTTGGTGGAATCATCCCGCCAGACAAGCCCGTGATGACGCGAAGTCCCAGCAGAACCCCGAAACTGGGCGCAAAACTAGACGCGATGATGCTGACTGAAAGCAGGGTCATCCCGATTACCGCAACCGGACGGCGTCCAAATGAGTCTGAGATTGGCCCCACGGAAATCACCGAGACCGACCAGGCGCCAAAGGTCACCGCAGCCAACTGTCCTGCTGCCGCCACTGAGACATCGAATTCGGTGGCTAAAGCGACCAATAACGGAACCAGCATCAGACTGACAATCTGCGTGAGGAACATACCGATGCCGGTGATTATTAAAAACCGGGATTGTTTCAATTCCGGATGAGTAGCTACTTTTGCCAACTAGGACAACTCCGTATCAATGCCGGAGTGGCGGAAAGGGCAGTAATCGCTGGCCGGATCAGCTTGATTTAAGACTAGTAGAGTCATGAGGTCCCATCTTAGCACCAGCTAGCCTCCATTAACGCCGGTTGGTTCCCGCATGAACAACTGCATTATCAACGCAGAGATGACCACGGTTACCAAACAAAAAATACCCACCGCATTGAACCCGCCAATGGCCAGGAACGCCCCGCCAAGCGATGAGCCAAGAACTCCACCCAATCGGTTGCTGCCGCCCATCATGCCAACGGCAGTGGCCCGAGACTGGCCGGAAATGTCGGTGGCAAAGGTGATGAACACAGGCCAGCCAACGCTCAACATACAGACCGCGCCAAACGCGATGAATACTGTTACCCAAATTGCAGGCTCGATTGCGAACAGTATCAGGGCCGTCACTCCGCCGGCCAACGCGCAACTAGCAACGAAGTTGAGCCGCCTCCGGTGGTTGGCGATGATACCGCCCCAAAGACTTCCAATCACAGCGCCCAAGCCAACGTAGGTGTGGATGAGAAAAGCAGCCAGATAACTGATTACGGCATAGAAGGCGATGCGTTGGGAGACGTTGGCTAACATACCGATCCGGAATACTGAAACGGAGCCAAGTTCTTTGAACCTACTTAGGTAGGAGAATGAGCGTGGCTCCGTAGCTGGCCCTTTGGGATACCACAGCCAAGATAGGACAAAAACCCCCAGCAGCAGGCTGCCGCAAACAATGAATGGCAACCGCCAGTCGGCGATGCTGGCCAATATTGCTACAACCGGCACGCCGATTACCGCCGCAGCCGTGCTAATCCCTGAAGCTGCGCCGATTGCCCGGCCCCGTTGTTCCGGAGTTACAACATCGCTGATGGCCGCCATGCTATTTGGCGGAATCATGGCCCCGCTCATCCCAGTGCCAAGCAGGAGGATTGTCAAGACGTAGAAGTTTGGCGCAAAGGCCGCTGATAGGATGCATGCCCCCATCAGAGCCAGTCCAATCAATGCGATGGGACGACGTCCGAACGAGTCTGAAAAAGGCCCGGCCAACGGCGCAAAGATAGCCCAAGAAAAGAACGTGGCTGCGGTCAGTTGTCCGGCAACCGCCACGGATGTGTCGAATTCTTTGGCGATACCCACCAACAGAGGCCCAAGCATCAGAGCGACAGTGTTGTTTAGGAATAGCGCAGAGGCAATGATGGAAAAGGCTCTGAGCTGGCCAGAAGGTGAAGAGTTGGAAGGTTCTGAAGTCATCAGATGCAGTGGAAGATGGACTTAGGTCTAATTCGTGCAGGTGGGATTATCGAGGCCAAAGGGTCTTTGCCGGAGGGGAATGGTGGAGCTGCGGGGACTCGAACCCCGTACCTCTTCAATGCCATTGAAGCGCTCTCCCAGATGAGCTACAGCCCCACACAAGTGGAGAGCAATCGGCATCACTGCTGATTGCTCTCCACTAGCATAGCAAAACCGCTATGTAGGTTCAATAACTAATGGTTTCGAATTAGCTCTGGTGAACTAACTCGTTAGCGAATACTTAACGACGCGGCGGCCCTTGCCCCAGTCGCCGGGGGTCACCACGTAAACATCTTTGTGGGAGTCAACCCAGATGCCGTGGCAGGAACGGTACTTTTCCTCGCCCCATTGAGCCAGACGCTCGCCGTCGGCGGTCAATACGCTGACCATTCCTCCGTTGTGCTCAGGGATGTAGGCAATGTCGTTTTCGTCTATGTACATCAAGGCCGGACCGATCAACTTGGTGGGCCAAGACTTGATGAAATCGCCACTCTGAGAGAAGACCTGTACGCGGTCATTCTCACGGTCAGACACCAAGACCTGTCCTTTCCGGTCGATCCAAACACCGTGAGGTAGGTTGAATTGACCATCTCCGGAACCGGGATCGCCCCAGGACATGATGTGCTCGCCTTCCGGTGTGAACTTGTGCACACGGGCGTTGGCGTAGCCGTCGGCGATGAAAATTTCACCTTCGTCATTCACGGCGATACCGGCGGGCATGTTGAAGGGAGCCCCACTGTGGGTCACGCTGGACCAGGTGGTGGAGCTGTAGTCGTCAAAGGCAACGCCGGTGTCAGACCGGAATCCCTCTTCACCGATGGTCAATAGAAGTTCGCCGTCTTTGGTGAACTTGAACACCTGGTGTTTGTTGCGGTCGACCAGCCAAACGTTGTCGAGTTTGTCTAAGTAGATGGCGTGGGCAAACGAGATCAGCCCGGCTCCCCAGGACGACACAAAATTGCCTTCTCGGTCAAAGATGACTACCGGGTGTTCCGGGTCACGGTTGAAGCAATAGACGCGGTCATCGGAGTCGCCGTAGACGGCAGCCGCCGGCATCTCCCAACCTTCGGGCAGCTTGGCCCAATCTTCATCTACCGAGTAAGTGTATTTGCCAGAGCCTACGGTGCTTGTTGCAGCCATGATTTTTCTCCTTGGTTCTTGCTAGAGATTTTTGTCGCCGGGGAATTGTTGCAGTGGTTAATAAGGGCGTATGCCCGGAGTCTTCACTCGGAAGCTGTACAAAGACACCCCTGGAGTGGTGTAAATAGTTCTGAAATCGGGGCCGCCAAAGGCGATGTTGCGCGGCACTTCCGGCCCTCTAATCACGCCAAGGTGGGTGCCGTCGGGATCGAAGACCCAGATACCGCCGGAGCCGGTGCAGAAGATTCGACCCTGAGTATCTACTTTCATGCCGTCTGGCACGCCGGGCTCTGACGAATACATTGTGGCGAACACGCGACCGTTGCTCAGCGTACCGTCTGCGGCCACGTCAAAGGCCCTAATCTTGCGGTGTTCACAGACCATACCCTTCTCGGCTTCTTCAAAGCAGATCTCGCTCAGTCTACTGATGGCCACGTATAGGACGGACTCGTCTGGCGAAAATGCCAGGCCGTTCGGGTATTCGCAGGCGTCGGTGGCAACTGAAATCTCGCCGTTGGGTGAGATGCGAAAAACACCGGCAAAATCGTACTCGCGTTCGACTTCGGGCAGTCGCAGCATCGGGTCAGTGAAGTAGATGCTGCCATCAGAGCGGGTGATTACATCGTTGGGCTTGTGGAAACGCTTGCCTTCCCAACGTTCGGCGATGGTTGTGACCGTGCCGTCGGCGTCCATGCGAGTTACTCGCCGGTGGTCGGAGCCTTCACACATTAAGAGACGTCCCTGACGGTCAAACGTGCAACCATTGCCCTCGCCAGTGCCTTCACGGACCACGCTAACGCCTCCAGTCTGGTCCCAGCGTTGCAGGCGGTTGCCGACCAAATCAACAAAGGTCAGGTAGCCGTCCGGATGCCAGAGTGGGCCCTCGGTGTTACCAAGGTCGGTTGCCAGCAGTGTGTGCTCGGGTGATTCTAGGATATCGTCCAGGTTGTTAGGCATAAAGGGTCTCCGGCAATGATAGGGAGTCGGGTCGGTCTTTAGACAGGCGGGATTATAACAGCATGTTGTGCGTGGCGCACTCGGCCTCAGACATCGTTTGACCAGTGCCTAAGGCTTGATTAGAATGCCAGTCACCTGTCCCAATGTGAAGGAAGTACTTAAAGTTTGTGACAGACGAGAAACCATAGTTTCAAAGGGAGAACGATATGGTCAACATGAAGCCAAACGACTCTGTGGATGACATTGCTGTGGAGCTACGCGCTCAAGCTGTACGACTCTGGGGTGAGCAACGCGCCACCGAATTGGATTCTTATATTCAACAGACCGCCTTTCAACTGTGGGAGTTGGGACAGGTGACCCCCCACCACGACTTGGAGCCAGGTTTTTACCAGTAACCCCTGGGAGTAAGTTCAAATCCACAACCCAATTTTCAAGTGAGGTCCAATCATGCCCCAACCCTACCAATTGACCGTATCAGAAGCAGCACAACAAATTAAGGATAAGCAACTTTCTCCCGTGGACCTGGCCCAGTGTCAACTTGAACGGATCGACGCCACTGACAAAGAGCTGCAGGCCTGGGTGACCATTGATCGGGAAGAAGTTCTGACCACCGCCAAACAGCTGGAAGACGAGGCCAAAGGAGGCAAAACACGGGGTCTGCTCCATGGCGTGGCGGTGGGGCTAAAGGATATTTTCTACACCGCCGGAATGAAAACTGCTGCGGGTTCAAAGGTCTACGCGGATTTCGTGCCGGACTTCGACGCAACGACCGTTAGGAAGATCAAAGAGGCTGGCGGCATAATCCTGGGCAAAGCGGTTACCACTGAGTTTGCTACTTCCGACCCGTCCCCAACCTATAACCCTTGGAACTTGGAACACACCCCTGGCGGTTCCAGCAGTGGCTCTTCGGTGGCTGTGGCCTCTAAGACGGTGGGAGCAGCTCTGGGTTCCCAGACCGGGGGCTCGACCTGCCGGCCGGCGGCGTATAACGGCATCGTCGGACTCAAGGCCACCTACGGACGTATCAGCCGCTACGGCGTGGTGCCGGTTAGCTGGTCGCTAGACCACGTAGGCATCTTAGTGCGCACAGTGGACGACGCGGCTTTGATGCTGCAAGTGCTGTCTGGTGAGGACGCCAACGACCCCGGTTCTGCAAACGAACCTGTGCCGAACTTTAGGCAACAAATGGCGGAGCACAACCGACCGCCACGAATCGGAATACCCAGTCAGTATTTCCAGGAGAAATCCACGCCGGAGGTCTGGGCCCACACCCAAGCAGTTGCCAATCAACTTGCCGCTGCCGGCGCTGAGATAGTGGATATAGGTCTGCCAGATAGTTTTAGCTCCTCTCACAGCGTTCAGCGGGTAGTGATGAATGTGGAGTGCGCCGCTTACCACGAGCAGTTCCACGCCAACCAGGCTGAGGATTACGGCCCCAGAGTGCGTGCTGGAATGGAGATGGGTATGTTAATCCCAGCCACCAAGTACCTGCAAGCCATGCGGCTGCGCCGTCAATTCAGGCAGGACATGGTCCAAATGGTGCAGCAGGTGGATGCGGTGCTGACACCAACCACCCCCGCTCCCGCCCCCAAGGACCGTAACACCACCGGCGATGCCTCATTCCAGGCGCCGTGGACCAGCTGCGGTTTGCCCACTGTGACAATTCCCTCTGGGTTGAGCGAAATTGGTATGCCTTTGGGCGTCCAGTTGGGGGGTCTGCCATTCGAGGAAGGCAAGCTTTTGGGCATCGCCAAGTGGTGCGAAACAACCCTTGGGGTTCAACTCTCACCACCCAACTACAGCTAGGAACGAACTCTTTGGTAAATCCTAATATGTCCTGTGGCATCCAAGTTTTTGGCCGATGTCTTTATTGTTTTGCGCCCTGGTCTGAAAATTGGAACGAATAGCACTGGGCGAGTTTTAGGCCCCAGGTTTTGGCCCTTGGAACAGGTAGACCGCAGGATTACCGAGGGTGACTCACCAGGATTTCTAAGGGTGCTACATCTGCCCAACGGCAAGCTACTGGGGGTGACAATAGTGACGGCCCGCGTCGGAGAGACGTTGCAGGAATGGTCGTTGGCCCTAGACCAAGGGCTGAAACTCTCCCACATGGCCGAGTCACTCCACATCTACCCAACCTACTCCCTAGCCTCGCAGCAACTGGCATCCAA
>LWDU01040329.1_pt1 | contig 37429 bp, 32 predicted proteins | sample 727161 | NCBI WGS metagenome assembly LWDU01 (sample SAMN04566230, study PRJNA314399) | hydrothermal vent metagenome | isolation source: deep sea hydrothermal plume seawater | place: Mexico: Gulf of California, Guaymas Basin | collected 2004-07-11
CGGGTAGACCCCGTACTGGCCGCCGATGGTTGAGCCCCCCGCCACGAAAACCGGCGCCGAGGTGGCGTGATCGGTGCCCGCGCTGCCCGCGCCGTAGGCGTTCTGGCGAATGGTGCGACCGAACTCCGACCAGACCACGATGAGCACCTTGTCAATGAGACTGCCCTCGAGATAACCCGTGTAGCCCGACGGCATGGTGACCGCCGACTCCATGTCCTGGTAAAAGCCCACCAGCGACTCGGACACCTTTTTGAGCAGGTAGGAGTGAAAGAACCCGTTCTCCTGGCTGGCGTGGGTGTCGAACCCGCCGGTCTGCACGTGGAAGAAGCGCGCGTCCACGTCCGAACGGATGGTGGCCGCCACGTGCCTCAGGTCACGGGCCAGACCGCCACCGTAGGCCACCTCGGGGTTAACGTCGCTGTTCAGCGCCGAGGCGTACACCAGGTCGTTGTTCCTGTTCAAGGCCTCCACCTTGCCGGCATTGCCCAGGCCGTTGCCCGGCAGGTAGTACTCTTCCATCTTGTTGATCGTCGCCGCGCCGGTATTGCCCATGGAGGCCAGCTCCGGGTAAAGCGCAGGGTCGGCCAGGCCGCTGGCTGTGTACAGGTCGGACACCGTTTCCTTCTTGAGCGACTTCTCGCCCGTAGCCGGAAAGTCGAGTTCCGAAAGCTTCTTGATGGCCAGCACGCTGGTATTGGTGGGTGAAAAAGCCGGGTTGACCGACGACCCCATGTTGAGGCAAGGCACGTCGTTACCAACGAAACCCGCCCAGTCGAGGTAGCTGCCAAACCAGCCGCCGTTGCCCGCACCTACAGGGTCGAGGTTGTACCAGATGTCCTCGCTGCGAAAGTGTGAGTGGTTGGCAAAGGGGTAGTGTACGCCGTTGATCACCGCGAGGTCGCCCTGCTGGTAGAGGCCCTCCATGGCACCCATCACCGGGTGAAACGCGTAGTTGTTGCCGTCGTCGTTGACGCCGATATCGAGCACGTCGGACACGCTGAAGCCCTCGCCCGCCCACGGCGTGAGACCGGCCTGGGTGTCGGGCAGGGCCAGCGTCGGGCGATACAGGTCGTAGTTGCTGCGCTGACTACCGCCGAGCGGGTACACGGTGTTGAGGCCGTCATTGCCGCCGTTGAGCTGTATGAAAACCACTATCGCGTCGCCCGGGCCGGCCGCGTAGCTGACGCCTGTGCCCGGCAATACGCGCGACCACGGCAGCGCCGCAGCGGCAGCCGCAGCAGCACTGCGCTTGATGAACTGTCTCCTTGTAAACGGTGCCATCCCTGTTTCTCCTCACCCGATCTGGTATTCGGCCGTCTGCAGCAGCAGCGAGAGTACGCCGCGCACCTTGGTGTTCACGTCATCGGTATCGTCGGTCGAAAGATCCAGCGTTGCCTGCGCGCCGCTGTCGGTAAGGTAGTCGATCAGCGAGTCACGCTGCCCCGTGGTGAACGCCAGCGGGCCCGAATCGAGCCCGAGCTCGTACATCAGCGCGTCGAGCACAACCCCGGGGTCGGCCGCCGGGTCTTTCCACGGAAGCGTCTTTATGCGCTTGAGCTTCAAGCGCGCCGGCCCCCTGCTGGCCGAGGCCAGGTAGCGGGCAAAATCGAAACGCTGCAGCAAGGTGCCACTGTTGATCCAACCCAGGCCGCTCGGCCATCCGGCCACGTTGGGCGGAAAAAACAGTTCCATTCCCATCTCGCCCATGAGCTCGCCCATCTCGTCGGGCGAGTCGCCGATCTCGCGGCCGTTGCCCTTGGCGTTGAGCGAACGCATGGCACCGATGACAAAATCCACGGGGCTTTTCACGCGGCGTGTGCGCGCGCGATCGCTGTAGAACTCGTCGCTGGTCCAGATGGCCTTGAGCAAGGGCTTGATCTCAAAATCCGAGTTGGCAAATTCCGTAGCGAAACCGGCCAGCAGGGCCTTCAGGCTCGGCCCGGGTGGGGGGTAGGCATAGAAATTCCAAAGCCGGCTGGCAAGGAACATGGCCACCTGGTTGTTGCCGGCGTCGTCGGTGCGCGAGAAAATGAGCTCCAGCACGTCGTCGGAGGTACCGGCAACCTCCTCGCCTATCTTGAAGCCATTGCTCACCTGCCCGAAGATCACCATCGGGTCGGGCAGATCATCGCCGTCGTCGTCGTACTGGCCGCCGTCCCAGTGGTTGGGTTTGAACACTCCCTTGTATGTACCGTCGATCTTTTCGGTCTTCGTCCAACCGGTGAGCGCACGCGCCATGCCGTGCACGTCGTCCTCGGTGTAGGTGGGCTTCTGGGTGTCGGGGCTGCCGTCATCGGCAAGCTCGAACACCCCGAGCGTAAACAACTCCATCAACTCGCGACCGAAGTTCTCGTTGGCGCTGACGTGCACGCCGTCATCGCTGGCCTTGTTCTTGATGCCATCGAGGTAGTACATGTTGGCGGGGTCGCGATTGAACTCGCGCACGAGAAACCTGAAGTTACCCCCGGCGTTGAGCCTGAACAGCCGCTGCTGGTATGACAGCCAACCGAACTGCTTGAGCGGGCTGCCGCCGCTTACCAGGTGCGTGTGCCAGAACACGAGGAGCTTTTCGAGGCAGGCCTTTTCAGGCTTGCGCTGCCTGGCCATCTGCTTGGTCCACCAACGCTGTATCCTGAGCTTATCATCGTTGCTGTTGTCCTTTACCGCGGGCGGTTTTCTCTTGCTGGGCTTGAACGACAACAGGTCGTCCACCGCGTCGTCAATCGACACGTGTCGATTAAAGAACTTGTCTATCTCGGCTGATGGCGCTCCGAAAGTAGCCCGCCTGAGAAGATGGGCCGCGTTGTCCCTTGTCCATGCTACCGCCATCGCCGTTCTCCTTTCAGCCTGCGCGCAAGCGCCAGCCTGCGTACCGTTGTCGCGCGCCGCTTCACCACGTACCCTCTACCCAACCCATCTGCGGCGCGGGTCCCAGCACTCCGTCGCCCAGTATCCACAGGCGTATGATCTCCTGCAACTCGCCGTCTATCATGCCCTTGCCCAGCGGCATGCCAAGCCCGTAGCCGGCCGCGAGATCATGCGTGACCTTGAGATAAAGAAAGCTCGCGTCGGGATCGCCGGCCGTCACCCTGAGCAAACCGTCGATGGCTGCCGCGGTGTTGGTAGGCGCAACTCCCACCAGTTGCGAGTATGCCGCGTTGGGCAACAGTATCAGGCCGCCTGCGTTGCTTTCTGAATCATGGCAGGCCGACGCCGCGCACGACCCGGCAAACACCTGGGTGGCTATGCGATCAAAGGTGCCGTCGTAGAGATCGAGCGGCTCGTAGATCTTGTCGCCCTCGGGCAGGCACTTGAACTTGATCCGGTCGCGATCGCGCCGGGTGCCAGCGGCGGTCGTGCCCTCTGCCGAAAGCTTGAGCTTCTTTCGTCCCGCGCGCATGCGGTCCGAACTGTTGGGGCCACGCAAGGGCACGTTGATGCTGCTGGTGAGCGTGCACTCATCGACGATGTCGTTGCCCGGGAAACCGAGCAGGTCTACTCTCGATTGCAGGGCCTGGAAATCTACGTCGAACCTGGGATCGCCGTCGTCGACCGCGTGGTCGATTTCTACTTCGTCTACCTGCACGGGGCTGCACTGCGACAGTGCGCTGGAGTTGAGGCACACCGACAGCTCAAACTCGCAACGCCCGTTGCGCAGACCGTCGGCGTCGCAGGACAGGTCGCCGTCGTAGCACTTCGCGCCGCGGGGGGTCTTGGGGGGAGCGGGGTGGTTGGCGCCGGGCGCATCGAGCACGACCATGCAGTCGGTCTTCTTGCTGCCGCCGCCTGCCACGGTCGCTGACCAAGCAAAGACCGGCAGCAACAGCAGGGCCGTCAATACCTGGGCAGGTATGAGCATGTGTTTTACCGGAAGATTAATGACGAAAGCTCCTCCGACAAAACATCACACGCCAACAACCCCTCGGTCAAGCTCTTTTTTGGCCCTACCCCCCTAGGGGGGGGGTAAGCGCTGCGTAGTTCAAGCCGCGACAGGCCCCATGGATCCCTGTCAGCCAGCGGCTATGTCTTCGCCGCCGTCTACGCCCAGCACATTGCCAGTCAGCCAGGTGCCGCCGGGCTGCATGAGCAGGCTCACCAACTCGGCTATGTCGCCGGGCTCAGTCAGGCGGCCGCCGGGGTTGACCGAGCGGGCGTGCTCCTTGAGATCGTCGGCGCCCGGAATGTGGGCCAGCGCCGGGGTGTCGGTGACCCCCGCGCGTATGGCGTTGACTGCCACTCCGCGCGGCCCGAGCTCGAGCGCGAGCTGGCGAACGTAAGCCTCCAACGCAGCCTTGGCGGCCGACACCATGCCGTAGGAAGGAGCAGCACGCGTGCTGCCCGCCGAGGTCATAGCCATCACCCGCGATCCTTCACCCAGCAGGCGCCGCCAGGCCAGCTCCTGCGTCCACGCAACCAGCGAGCTGGCCATCACGTTGAGGGTCATGGCCATCTGCGAGTCGCGTGCCGAAGCACTCGCGTCCTCGCCCACCAGCGGCGCGAGTGACCCGAAGGCCAGCGAGTGAAACAACAGCGACACGCCGTCGGCGCCCGCCAAGGGCTCGAGCTGGTCGAGTACCAGGGTCATCTTGTCGCGGTCTACGGCGTTGACGTTAAAAAAAAGCGACTCCACGCCAGCTTCTTCCACCGCCTCGCGGGCACGGTCGGCCAGCGGCATGGTGGAACGGCGATCGAGGTGAACGCCGCAGATATTGTACCCCTCGGCAGCCAGCCGGGCCGAAACCGCCGAGCCGAAGCCGCTCGACGCCCCCAGCACTACCGCCCACTTGCCTTCCCCTGCTTCTGACCTTCCCTCTTGATCCATGATGAGCAAAGATAATGGCCGCTCGCCCCATGGGCAAACCCCGGCTTGGACCCGGGCCCGGCTTTTGTTAGCCTTGCCGAGCCGATACGAACGATACCGCCTCAAAGGAGGGCTTGATGTCAGAAGAAAATAGAACAGCCGAACAGGAACTACAGGAAGCCATGTGGCTCTGGATGCAGCGGCTGGTATTAGCCCTGGCCCTTCTGGGTGCAGGATATTTTGCAGCTTGGTACCAGGCCAAGGATTACACCGAGATAAAAGTGGGACTCGGAGAAGCCAACGACACTATCGTTGACCTCAAGAACGAGCGAGAGACTCTCTCTACCCGCATAGCCCGTGAGTTGCGAGACAAGGAAGTCTGCCGCAAAGAACTCAGGGCTCTCAAAAGCAAGTAAGGGGAGGCCTCCCGCTCCCCGCTGTCAGTCCTGCAGCAGCGGTACGAAATTTCTCACGGCGCCAAGCAGGGCCTGGGCGTCCGGGCTTTCAGCACCGAGTTCGAGCGAAAGATCGAACAGCCCTCGCACGCGCGCGTTGTCGCGATCGCCCTCGGGCAACGACAGCGCCTGGGCGAGTTCATTGAGCATTGGCTCGAGTTCGAGCTTACGCTCGGTGGGCATGTCGTCGTCTATCGCCACGAGCAATATGCAACGGTCGATAAGCCTCGCCACCATTTCTTCGTCTGACATCACGCGCTTCGTCACGATTTTTTCAAGCTCCCCCGTTGCCGCTCAGTCGTCTTCGCCCGATAGCTGACGCTTCCAGTCCAGCATTTTAGCCGCCGCGCCCGCGGCCTCGGCCTCCTCGATACGACCTGCCCTCTGGTAAAACATCGAGAGGTTGGTCTGCGCCAGTATGTCGTCGGGGTCGAGTTCGACCAGGCGCAGCGCCACGTTGATGGCGTCATCCATCTCGCCGCGCTCCATGTACACCATGGCCTTGCCCAGCAGTGCGTCGCGGTAATTGGGGTCGAGCTCGAGACAGGCCTCGAAGCAGACCATAGCCTCGTCGTAGCGACGCTCGCCGTGCAGGTCACAGCCGTCGTAAAACAGCTGCTCGATATCCTTGTCGTCACCCGAGCTTGCCACTACGCCAGTTAGAGTAGTATCTGTACCACTAGTTGCAAGGCTCGCAAGTCGGACCGCCCGCGGCGCCGTGACAAAATCGGCTGCGAGTGGCCCAGCGCGGGCCGGTTTACAGAGAAACCGCCAGTGCAGGAAAAAATCGAAAAGTTCATTTCCGCCGACATTCACGACGACAAGTGCAGCTTCGAAAAACTCGCCCTTGAGTTATTCGGCTACCAGTACGAACGCGTACCGCTGTACCGACAGTTCTGCGACGCGAGACAGGCCAGCCCCTCTTCGGTAAGCGAGTGGCAACAGGTGCCCGCCCTGCCTGCTGACGCGTTCAAGCAACAGCTCGTCGACCACGGCGAAGAGGCCCACGTTTTCCTGAGCAGCGGAACCAGCGAGGGCCTGGACAAACGCAGCCGTCACCAGTTGACCACGCTGTCAACCTATCGTTTGTCGGCCATGACTTTTTTCAACGAGATGGTGCTACCCGACGAACCGGGATCGATGAGCGTGTTACTGGCCGGACCGGGCGTGGACAGCCACCCCGACTCCTCGCTGGGCAGGATGTTTTCCTGGGTCTACGAGGAGACGGCCGCCGCCGGTTCGGAGGTGGTCTTCGATGGTGATGGCGAGCTCGACACCGCTGCCGCACTCGAGTGGCTCGGACGGGTATCTGCCGACAACAGGCCGGTTCTGCTGCTGGCGGTGAGCTCGGCGCTCACCGCGCTGCTCGCCCGCATGCGCGACGAAAAGATGTTCTGCCGCCTGCCCGGTGGAAGCCGCGTCGTAGACACCGGAGGACGAAAAGGAGCCGCCCCGACCTACTCCGCAGCAGGTATGCGCAAGGCCTGTTGGCGCTACCTGCACGTTCCGGGTTACATGTGTGTGAATGAGTATGGCATGACCGAGATGCTCTCCCAGTACTACGACGATGCGCTGGTCAGCCGGCACCGCGGACGTATAGACCACAGGATCAAGAGCGGGCCGCGATGGTGCCGCCACGTGGTGGTAAGCCCCTCCACCCTCCAACCGGTAGCCGACGGCGAGGTCGGCCTGCTCAAGCATATCGATCTTGCCAACTGGGAATCGGTGAGCGCACTGCAGACCCTGGACCTCGCGCGCAGGGTCGACGACGGTTTTCAGCTTGTCGGCCGTGCCAGCGCCGCGCAGCTGCGCGGCTGTTCACAACTGCTGACGATGGTGGAAAACTGAGTCCATGGAACGCAGGCAAGTGGAATCATCGCAGACCGAAACCACAGAACTGGTGCTGGGCCAGCAACTTGCCAAGGCCGAGGAGGCGCGCAAGACGGCGCTGGCCACCCTCGACAACTCCGAGATCGTGGAGGCGCTCGCCGAGGCCGCCGGCGCCTGGAGCGAGCAGGATTCCGAGCTCCGGCGTGGCGCCGCGGCTTTCCTGGCCGAGCACGGCCACATGTCGGCCGCCATGCTCGAGCAGGGACTGGGTTCCGTTTTCTCTGCCATCACCACCAGCTCGATGGAGAACCTTCTCAGGCGCGAATGCCCCGACCCGCCGGCGCTCGAGCACGCGACCATAAACAAGGCCGGCGAAGCGGTAAGACTACGCGGCCCATCGCTGGTGTTTCACTCCCTGGCCGGCAACACGCCCGGCATGGGCATACCGGCAATCGTGTGCGCGCTGCTGGCACGATCCTGCTGCCTGCTGCGCGACAGCTCGCGGCAGCCCATCATCAACGGGGCCTTCGCCGACACCCTGGCCGCCGTACACCCATTGCTCGGCTCCATGGTGGTGGCCACCGAATGGGAGGCGGGCGACCGACGCATGGAGTCTACTGCCATGCGCGTAGCCTCGCGGGTGGAGATCTACGGCAGCGACGAAACCATGGACCGCATGGCGTCGCGCTACGGCGGCAGGTCGATAGTAGAACACGGCAGCAGGGTCTCGTTGGGGCTGGTACCGGCTGACGCCGACACCGACCAGTGGGCTCGCGGACTCGCGCAGGACGTGGCCATGTACGAGGGCCTGGGCTGCCTGAGCATGTCGCTGCTGCTGGTCGAAGGACCCGCCGACCGCGCCGCGCGCATGGCCCACAAGCTAGGCTTAGAACTGTCGCGCCTGCAGCGCCTGTGGCCGCGCGGCCCCCAGGACCTCGACCTCGAGACCTCGAGGCGCGCCTTCATAGGACGGGCCGAACTATCGTCGGCCGGCAACCACGACGAGGTGCTCCTCAGGGGTCGCGACGACAGCTGGGTCGTACACGTTGACCCGCGCGCCAAGCTCGACCCCGGCTGCGGGCTGCGAGTTGTAAAGATAGTGCCGGTACACGACCGCGAGGCTACCCTCGAGCTGCTCGAAAGCTCGAAGGTGCCGATCGCCGGCGTGGCGCTCGCCATGAACTCGGACAGCCGCAACTGGAAAGAAACCGTCAACGACGTCTACTCCTGCGAGGCCACCCTGGTGTGCGCGCCCGGCCAACTGCAAACCCCGCCGCTCGGCTGGAGGCAGGACGGTCACCAACGACTTGGAGACCTGCTGGACTGGTACAGGGACGAGCAGGCGTGACGCCCCGGGCCGTTTTTCCCGGTTTCTCGAGCAGCCTCGCTTTGACCTCTGACTCCCCGGTGGGAGTGGTAGTTGACCGCGCACGCGGCTGCTTGATCTACGACCCCGGGGGCAAGGAGTACCTCGACCTGCTGTCGGGCATGGGAGTGGCAGCTCTTGGCCACGCCCACCCACGCGTGGTCGAAGCCGTCAGCGCCCAGGCCGCGCGCCACCTGCACGTCATGGTCTACGGTGAGTACGTCATCGAATCGCAGGTGCGCCTGGCCGCGCGCCTGGCCGGCCTGCTACCCGCCGGCCTCGACAAGGTCTACTTTACCAACTCGGGAACCGAGGCTGTAGAAGGCGCGATAAAGATGGTGCGCAAGGCCACGGGGCGAAGCGGCATGTTGGCGTTTCGTGGCGCGTTTCATGGTGACACCACCGGCGCCGTGGCCCTCGGCGGCAACCCCTTGTACCGCGACCCCTTCGTCCCGCTGCTGCCCCATTGTGGCCTGCTCGAATTCAACGACACGGGCTCGCTCAAGGCCATCAACGAATCCACTGCCGCGGTGTTTGTCGAGCCGGTGCAATCCGAGGCCGGCGTGATACTGCCCGAACCGGGATTCCTGGCCGAACTCGCCGCGAGCTGCCGCGCCGCGGGCGCGCTGCTGGTGTTCGACGAGGTCATCACCGGCCTGGGCCGCACCGGCTCGCTGTTCGCGCTTGAGCGCGAAGGCGTGGTGCCCGACGTGCTGCTGCTTGCCAAGGCCGTTGGCGGCGGGCTTCCGCTCGGAGCCTTCATCGCGTCTGAAAAACTGATGTCTATTCTTTCGCAGGACCCACCGCTGGGCCACGTGACCACCTTTGGTGGCCACCCACTCAGCTGCGCGGCCGGGCTCGCCACGCTCGAGGTCATCATCGAAGATCATTTACCCGCGCGCGCCGCCAAGCTGGGGGACTACTTTGCCGATGCCTTGACGACCGCCATGCAGGGTGACGGACTGCGCGAAGTTAGACACGCTGGCCTGCTGCTGGGCCTGGAAATGGACAGCCCCTCACTGGCCGAGGCCTTCGTGGCCGAATGCCTGGAGGAGCGGCTGCTCACGGGCCGAACCCTGCACGACGACGGCCTCATCAGGCTCGCGCCGCCACTGATCATAAGCGAAGCCGAGCTCGACGACGCGGTCCTGCGCATGCAGCGCGCGTTGTCCCGCGCCCGTTCACAGCCCGACGCCTGACGACAGCAGCCACGCAGCCGCGGCCGGGGACGTCACTAGGGGCTCGACTGCTCCATGAGGAAGGCGTGGATGAACCCGTCGATGTCGCCGTCGAGCACGGCGGCCGTGTTGCCGACCTCGACCCCGGTGCGCGTGTCTTTCACCATCTGGTAAGGCGCCAGCACGTATGAGCGAATCTGGTTGCCGAAAGCCACGTCCTTCTTGACGGTGCCCACGTCGCTCAGGCGCTCGGCCTGCAGCGCCTTCTCGTGCTCGTACAGACGCGCGCGCAGTATCTTCATGGCCGTGGCGCGGTTCTTGTGTTGCGAGCGTTCGTTCTGGCACTGCACCACGATGTTGGTCGGAAGGTGGGTGAGCCTTACGGCCGAGTCGGTCTTGTTGATGTGCTGTCCACCAGCGCCGCTGGCGCGGTAGGTGTCCACCCTCAGGTCTTCGTCGCGGATGTCGATCTCTATGTCGTCGTCGAGTTCCGGGAAGACGTGGATAGAGGCAAACGAGGTGTGGCGACGGGCGTTGTTGTCGAAGGGTGATATGCGCACCAGGCGGTGCACGCCTCCCTCCGCGCTCATGTAGCCGTAAGCGTATTCGCCCTCGATGGAAATGGTGGCGGTCTTCAGTCCGGCTCCCTCCCCCGGCGTGTACTCCATGATGGTGGCCGTGAAACCACGACGCTCGGCCCACCTGAGATACATGCGCAACAGCATATCGCCCCAGTCCTGGGACTCAGTTCCGCCGGCGCCGGGGTGAATGGAGATTATGGCGTTGTTGATGTCGTACTCGCCCGACAACATGCGCCGCATTTCCATCTCGTCGATCTGCACTTCGAGCGGCTCGAGTTGGCCGAGCAGCTCCGACAGCGCATCGTCGTCACCTTCGCCGGCCATCTCTACGTATACGTCGAGATCGGTTACCTGGGCTTCGAGATCTTCGAAGGATTTGATTTTCGACTCCACCCCAGAACGTTCGCGGAGGATCGTGCCGGCGCGCTCTCGATCGTCCCACAGCGAGGAGTCCTGGCTCTGCTCGTCGAGTTCGGCGAACCTGGCTTTCAGCGCGGGGAGGTCAAAGGTACCTCCCGAGGGCCGAGCTTCGCTCGCGTAAGGAGTTAACCCTCTGGAGTATTTCGGCGTCCAGGCTCATGGCCGATCACAATTCCACGGCTGACCTTCGCAGGCAACAGTAGCCGAACAGGGCTGCCAACCAGGCCGCGCAAAGGTAGACAAAAAGATCGCCCACGCGCGAGTACGGAGAGCGGTAGTCCCCCAGTTGTACGCGATGATTGACGACCGCCTGCTCAAACAGCGGACTGGGCGAGTGTATCTGCCCGCTTATGTCGACCGCGGCCGACACGCCAGTATTGGTGGCGCGCACGACTGGCACGCGGTTTTCCACCGCGCGCAGCGCCACCATGCGCAGGTGCTGCCAGGGCGCCGAACTGCGCCCGTACCAGGCGTCGTTGCTGATATTAACCAGGAGCTCGGCACCGTCGTTTACAAAGCGCCTTACCAGGGCCGGAAAGATTCCCTCGTAGCAGATCAGCGCGGCCACGCGCACCGGCTTGCCTTCGGCCAACGGTTTTTCGCCGCCGGCTTGGCCGGCGGGTAGTTGCCTGGGCGGACCTTCGAAGATCACGTAGCTGTCACCGCGGCCGAAGCTGCCCACCGCTTGCACGATCTTGTCCACCACCGCGTCCAGGCCCCAGGGCACGTACTCGCCGAAGGGGACCAGCTGCATCTTGTCATAGGGCCCCTGCAAGCCACCGCCAGGCTCCAGCATCCACGCGCGGTTCCAGGCCCTGAGCGGCCCGCCGTCGCGCGACTCGTAACCCGGCGCACCCGTGAGAAGCCACGCACCCGTGGAGCCGGTGAGCTCGTGCAGGGCCGCGGCGCGCGAATCAACACGAATAAAAAACGGCAGCGCCGACTCGGGCCAGGCCAGCAGGCGCGCACCATCACCCGCCGAGTGCCGACTCAGATCGAGGTAGCGTTCGAGGATGCGGTCCTGCCAGTCGTCGTCCCACTTGTGGCCCTGGGCGACATTGCCCTGCACAAGGCCCACCTCGAGTTCGCCTGTGACATCGAGCCTGGACAGCGAATCGAGACGCCAGGCGCCATAGCCCGCGTTGGCCAGGAACAGCAACACCATCGCCACCAACCAGGCACGCGCGCGCCGGGGTCCCTCGGCCAGGGCCTCGGCCAGCACCGAGGCCGTGAACACCAGCAGCCCCGACACCAGCCACACCCCACCGAGATCTGCCGACTGCACCAGCGGCAGCACCGGCTGCTGGGTGTAGCCGAGCACGGCCCAGGGAAACGCGGCCGGAAAAAACGTGCGGCTCCACTCCAGCACCACCCATAACGGCGCGGCCAGGGCCGGTCGTACCAGAGCGCGGCCCGCCAGCGCCCGCGACCCGGCCAGGGCCTCGAGACCGGCAGCAAACGCAGCCGTGAAACACGCGCAACCGCCGGCCATGGCAAAGACAACCAGGGCGCCCGAGAGCTGCCCAAGCTGGGTGTAGTTACTCACCGTGGGCGACAGCCAGTAGAGAGCGGGCACGAAGAAACACAGCCCGGCGAGCCAGCCGAGACGGGCCGCGGCAGCCGGTCGCAGGCCCCTCACGGCCAGCAGCAAGGGAGCAAAGGCCAACCAGGCCAGCGGCCACAGGTCCAGCGAGGGAAACGAAGCGGCCAGCGCCAATCCGGTAACCAGGGCCAGTACGCGTCGCCTGAAAATGGTCACCGGCTGTCACCCGCGCAAGGGCAACCGCCGCTACGCAGCAGGGCGGCCAGGCGTCGTTCTTCGGTGAGCATGCGCTCGGCCTCGGGCGCTGCGCCTTCGTGGTCGTAGCCGAGCAGGTGCAACAGGCCGTGCAACAACAAGCGGGTGAGTTCTTCAGTCACCGTCCAGCCGCCTTCCTCGGCCTGCTTGACTGCGGTGTCGAGCGAAATCACTACGTCGCCCAGCGGTCGCTCGGCACCTGTTTCCAGGGCCATTGCCCCTGCGTCATCGCCAGGCACGTCTTCCTGGGGAAACGAGAGCACGTCGGTGCTTCGATCCAGGTCGCGCCAGCGATTGTTGAGTTCGCGCATGTGCTGGTCATCGACCAACGACACCGACAACACACCGTCGGCTGGAGCCTGGTCGGTGGCCTGCAGTTCTTCGAGCAGGATGGCCGCCGCGCGCTCCAGCGAAACCGCCAGGCCCGAGTCGGCCGTACCGGCATCGAGCTCAAGCGTCATCGTCTGCCGGTGTACTGGCCGTACCGGCCGCGCTGGCCTCGTAAGCGATGATGATCTCGCGTACCAGCGGGTGGCGAACCACATCGTCCTGGTCGAAGTACACAAACTCTATGCCCTCGGTGCCCTCGAGCACACGCCTGGCATCGACCAGGCCCGAAACCTGGCCCGCGGCAAGATCGATCTGCGTCACGTCACCGGTGATCACGGCCTGCGATGAAAACCCAAGCCTGGTGAGCAGCATTTTCATCTGCTCGGGAGTGGTATTCTGGGCCTCGTCGAGTATGACGAAGCTATCGTTCAGCGTTCGCCCGCGCATGAAGGCCAGCGGTGCCACCTCCACGGTGCCCCGCTCCATGTACTCGGCCGCGCGCTCTGGGCCCACCATATCGTAGAGCGCGTCGTACAGCGGCCTGAGGTAGGGGTTTATCTTTTCGGCGAGGTCGCCCGGCAGGTAGCCGAGTTTTTCGCCCGCCTCGACGGCCGGCCGCGTGAGGATGATGCGGGTGACCCTCCCCGACAGCAGCGTGGCCACCGCCATGGCCATGGCGAGATAGGTCTTGCCCGTGCCGGCCGGGCCAATGGCGAACACGAGGTCGCTAGCGCGCATGGCATCGGCGTAAGCCTTCTGGTTGCGAGACCGCGGCGCCACGCTGCGCCCACGATCACCGCCCAACACGGTGTCGAGAAACTCTTCCTCCAGCGACGCGTTCTCGTCATCGCTCAGCACTTCAACAGCGCGCTTGACGTCGGTCGGCTCTAGAACGAAGCCCTTGCCCACGAGATCGTAGAGCTTGCCGAGCACGTGGCCGGCAAGCTCGGTGTCGTGCTTTTCGCCGGTTATCTCGATGCCACCGGTGGTAATAGACAGGCGTACGCCGAGCGCTTTCTCAAGCGCGAGTGCGTTGTTGTCGTGGCTGCCGAACAACTCGTGCAGACGCCGCGTATCGGCAAAGCCGAATTCAGCCGACGAGCTCGTTGGCTTTCTCCAGGAGTTTGTCGAGGCCGCTGGGGTCCTTGCCACCGGCCTGGGCAAAGTCGGGCTTGCCTCCACCGCGACCGCCGACCAGCGGGGCCAGCTCCTTGATAAGCTTCCCGGCGTGCACGCGGTCAGCCAGCGCGCCCGAAGTCGCCGCCACCACCGCCACGCCCGATCCGGTGTCGCCCGCCAGCACCACCACCACCGAGTCGAGCCCGGCGCGCAGTCGGTCGGCCATCTCGCGCAGACCACCGGCGTCCAAGCCATCGGCACGGGCCACCACCGCATGGCCCCCGGCTACCTCGCGCGCCGCAGCACGTGCGTTTTCTACAGCGTCGCCCGAGCGGGCACGACTCTGCTCAGACAGCCGACCTTCGAGCTCGCCCTTGGCCTCGAGTAATTTTTCCAGTTTCCCCACCACTTCGTCGACGCCACCGCGCAGCAGGCCAGCCACGGTGGAGAGCAACTCGTCGCGGGTCTGCAGCGCGCCCAGTGCGCCTGCGCCGCTGACCGCCTCAACGCGTCTTACTCCCGCCGCCACGCCCGACTCGCCCGCGAGCCTCAGCAAGCCAATATCGCCCGTACGAGCCACGTGGGTACCGCCGCAGAGCTCGACCGAGTAGTCACCCATGCGCACTACGCGCACGAGGTCCCCGTACTTCTCGCCAAAGAAGGCCAGTGCGCCGGTGGCCAGCGCATCGTCGTAGGACATCTCGGCGACCGTCACCTCGAGGTTATCGCGAATTACGCCGTTTACTTCTCTTTCAATCTCGGCCAGCAGCTCGGCCGCGACCGGCCCGTCGTGTTTAAAATCAAACCTGAGCCTGGCCGCGTCGACCAGGGACCCGGCCTGGTGGGTGTCGTCGCCAAGGTGATGACGCAGGGCCGCGTGCAGGAGATGGGTGACCGAGTGGTTAAGGCGTATGGCCTGCCGCCGCTCTTCGTCCACGCCCAGGCTCACCGTGTCACCCAGCGAAAGCTCACCCTCGGCCACGCGTGCCACGTGCACTGAAACGTCGGAGGCGCCCTTGCGGGTGTCGAGCACTTCGAGCGTCGCGCCGTTAGAGGTGCTCATGAAACCGGTGTCGCCCACTTGACCGCCGCTCTCGGCGTAAAACGGGGTAACGGCAGTCACGACTTCGACCTCGTCGCCAACCGTCGCGCTCGCCACAGGCGCGCCGGCCTTGCCCAACGCTATAACCTCGGACTCGGCCAGCAACTGCCAGCTGCCCTCGAAACTGCTGCCGCCCTTCTCGCGGGCCAGCGCGACCATGCGCGTGAGGTCAACCGCGGCGGCACCCTTGCGACGCGCACCGCGTGCACGCTCGCGCTGCTCTTCGAGCGCCGCCTTGAAGCCGTCCACGTCAACCTCGATACCGCGCGACCTGAGGATGTCCTGGGTCATGTCGAGCGGAAAACCGTAGGTGTCGTAGAGACGGAAGGCCGTCTCGCCGTCCAGGCGCCGCGAGGAGCCGCTGGCCGAAAGTTGACCCGCGGCCTCGTCGAGATGGGCCACGCCGCGATCCAGGGTAAGCGAAAAACGCAGCTCTTCTTCTTCCACCCCGGCAACGATGGCCTCGCGACGGTCACTGAGTTCGGGGTAGGCCGCACCCATGCCTTCTATGACCGACTCGCAGACCCGGGCAAAAAAAGTGCCTTCGAGCTCCAGGCTGCGACCATGCCGAGCGGCCCTTCTCAGCAGCCGCCTCAGCACGTAGCCCCGGCCCTCGTTGGAGGGCTCAATGCCGTCGGCAAGCATGAATGAAACCGCGCGCGCGTGGTCGGCCAGCACGCGCATGGAAACGTCGTGTTCAAGATCCTTGCCGTAGTCGAGACCCGACATCTGCTCGGCCCGAGCTACCAGGCCGCGCAAGAGCGTGCCGTCGTAGTTGTTGTCCACGTTCTCCAGCACCGCCGCCACCCGCTCAAGGCCCATGCCGGTGTCAACGTGGCGCATGGGCAAATCGTGCAGCTCGCCGGTGTCGTCGCGGTTGTACTGAATGAAGACCAGGTTCCACAGCTCGATGTAGCGAGCGCAACCGGCGTTTACCTCGCACTTGTGGCCCGCGACGTGCTGCATGTCGCAAGAACCTTCGCCGCGGTCTATGTGGATTTCCGAGCAGGGCCCGCAGGGCCCGGTTTCACCCATCTCCCAGAAGTTGTCTTTCTCGTCAAAACGCTGCACCCGATCAGACGGTAGCCCCGAAATCTTTTTCCAGAGCTTCTCGGCTTCGTCGTCGTCGCGATAAACGGTGGCGTAGAGCTTGTCGGCCGGCAGACCCCAGGTGTGAACAAGCAATTCCCAGGCCCACTCAATGGCCTCGGCCTTGTAGTAGTCGCCGAACGACCAGTTGCCGAGCATCTCGAAAAAGGTGTGGTGGTAAGTATCTCGCCCGACTTCTTCAAGGTCGTTGTGCTTGCCCGAAATACGCAGGCACTTCTGACTGTCAACGACGCGAGAGGCCGGTGCCTCGGTGTTGCCTAGAAAGATGTCCTTGAAGGGAACCATGCCGGCGTTGGTGAACATCAGCGTGGGATCGGCGCGCGGAACCAGCGGCGCACTGGGCACCACCAGGTGACCCCTGGACTCGAAGAACTCGAGAAAACTCGATCGAACTTTCTCCCCCCGCATGTCGTTTTGTTACAGGTATTGCACGGGCTTGTCACCCGTTGGGGTCAGCAGGATCCTCGAACTGTTCGGCCAGCAGCGGCTCGACCAGCCGGGCCACGAGATCTTCGTCAAAGCCCCGCCTGGCCAGGTAGCGCGCGGCCGCCACTCCATCACCAGTAGAAGGGTCACCGGCAACGCTGCCGCTACGGTCACGGCTTGCGAGAAAAGACTTGAGTAGACGGCGGGCGAGCTCCTCCTGGCCCTCGTCGTCGACCAGTCGGCCAACCACCGAAACCGCGAGTTCCTGCTCAATGCCCCTGCTGCGCAGCTCGGCAACCAACCGTTCGCGGCCCCAGCCCCGTCGCTGGTAGCGGAGCTTGACGTAATCTTCGGCCCAGGCCCGGTCGTCGAGCAGTCCGAGCTGCTCCATGCGCTCTAACGCATGGGCAACATCGGGGGGCTCGTGTCGACGCCCCAACGCCTGCGCCAGCGTCGCCCGGCTCTTTGCCGAGCGCGCCAGCAGATCAAGCGCCTGCTTTACTGCCGGTATGGTACCTTCCGCTTCGGCATCTTCCGATGCAGCAGCCAGCCCCTGACCCGGTTTACTCGGCGACGGCCTGCTCCGCGGGAGATGCCTGCTCCGCGGGAGATGCCTGTTCCGCGGGAGATGCCTGCTCCGCGGGAGATGCCTGCTCCGCGGGAGATGCCTGCTTCGTGGGAGATGCCTTCTCCGCGGGAGATGCCTGCTTCGTGGGAGATGCCTGCTTCGTGGGAGATGCCTTCGCTTTATCAGCTACCGGCTCGGCCGCATCGCTGGCTACGGAATCGTTACCATCGGCATCGTCTACTGCGGAGTCTCTGCTACCTGCGCCGCCTTCAAGCACCGTCAGCTCGGGCGTGCCCGAATCTGCCAGGCCAAGCTCGCTGCGCAGGCCCAACTCTATGGCGTTGGAGATGTCGGGGTTTTCGCGCAGGAACTCGCAGACGTTCTCGCGGCCCTGGCCGATACGGTCTTCACCGTAGGAGTACCAGGATCCGCTCTTCTCAACGAGGCCGAACTCAACACCGAGGTCGAGTATTTCACCCTGGCGGTTGACGCCATGGCCGTAGAGTATGTCGAACTCGGCTTCACGAAAGGGCGGCGCGATTTTGTTCTTGACCACCCTCACCCTGGTACGGTTGCCCACCGACTGCTCACCCTGCTTGATGGCACCGATACGGCGTATGTCGAGCCTGACCGAGGAGTAGAACTTGAGCGCGTTGCCACCGGTGGTGGTCTCGGGGCTGCCGAACATTACGCCGATCTTCATGCGTATCTGGTTGATGAAAATCAGGATGGTGTTCGAACGGGAGATGGTTCCTGTGAGCTTGCGCAGGGCCTGCGACATGAGGCGGGCCTGCAGGCCGACGTGGGAGTCGCCCATTTCGCCCTCTATCTCAGCCCGCGGCACAAGCGCGGCCACCGAGTCGACCACCAGCACGTCCACCGCGCCGCTGCGGATAAGCGTGTCGGTTATTTCGAGCGCCTGTTCGCCATTGTCGGGCTGGGAAATAAGCAGGTCAGTAGTGCTCACGCCCAGCTTGCGGGCGTAAGACACGTCGAGCGCGTGCTCGGCGTCGATGAAGGCCGCAACCCCACCGGTCTTCTGCACCTCGGCTACTGCGTGCAGGGCCAGGGTGGTCTTGCCCGACGACTCGGGGCCGTAGACCTCGATGATGCGACCACGCGGCAGGCCACCCACGCCCAGGGCGACGTCCAGGCCCAGCGAACCCGACGACACCGTGTCGATGTCGCGCGAAGTGTTGTCGTCGCCCAGCCTCATGACCGAGCCCTTGCCGAACTGCTTGTCGATCTGGTCGAGTGCCAACTCGAGCGCCTTGTCGCGCTCGGCTCCCTCGGGCCGCTTACCGTCGGCCGACATCGGAAACCCACTCTTACTGCTCTTGTCCGTGGACTTAGCGCCCTTGCCCTTCGCATTTCTTATCTGCCTCGCCATCTTTCTTTCCTCCTCACTGGCCCTCGCGGGCCGTTGTTGTACCTTTCAGTTTCTACTACTCGATTTCCTGTTAATCCGCCGCGTAATCATCCGCTACGCCGCACGCCAAATCCCGAACGCCAGGGCTCAAGGCCAAGCAGGTAACGCCTGGTCCAGTCCAGCGCGAGCTGGCTCGAAAGCACGCGAATCCATTCGCGGTTGCCGCCCAGATTGTAAGTGCGGGCGCAGGCGCCGCCCTCCAGGTAAATGTCTTCCCCCGCAGAAACTTCGCCGCCGGAAAAAGCACCCTCGGAGAACAGATCGCCGGCCATGCCTATGCACACCGTACCCACCGGCTTGTCGTCGCTGCCCCCGCCCGGGCCGGCTATGCCGCTTACGGCCACTGCCAGGTCGGCGCCGCTCAATCGACGCGCGCCCAGGGCCATCTCGGCTACGGTCTCTTCGCTCACTGCTCCATACATTGCCAGGGTCACTCCGCTTACTCCCAGTACCTTTTCTTTAACACTCTGGCTGTAGGCGACAATCCCGCCCGTGTAATAATCTGAACAACCCGCGACATCGGTCAGCCTGCGACTGATCAATCCACCGGTGCACGATTCAGCAGTTCCAAGTGTAAGACCCCGGCGGCTCAAAAGCTGACCCACCTCCTGCTGCATGGTCGTGTCGCCCTCGGCGTAGACCGCGTCACCCAGCCGACGGTGCACTTCTTTAGACAATTCGTCGAGCTCGCGCTCGGCGGCTTCGGGCTGCCCGGCCACCGACACGCGCACCGACAGGTCGGGAAAACTGGCCCTGAAAGCCAGGCGCCCACGCGCGGGATCAATGGCGCCAAGCAGCGCCTCGTCCAGTGCCGACTCGCTCATGCCGAAGGTCTGAAAAGTGCGCGACACAAAGCGCCGGTCGGCGTCGGCCTGCCCACGCAGCCACGGCAGCACCTGCTCTTCGAACATGGCTTTCATCTCGTGGGGAACGCCGGGCAGCACCACGCCCACGGCGCCGCCTTCGATGTCAAAACGATAGCCCGGCGCCGTTCCCCGCTGGTTGGGCAAGGGCACGGCGCCCTCGGGAAACATGGCCTGCTTGAGGTTGTTGTCGGGCATCGAACGGCCCACGCGATCAAAGAAACCCCTTATGGCGTCGGCCTGTTCCTCGTCGAGCAGCAACTTGCGGCCGGTAAAGCGAGCCACGGTCTCAGTGGTAAGATCGTCTGCCGTGGGCCCCAGGCCGCCGGTAGAAATCACGACGTCTGCCATAGCCGCCTGCCAGGCCCAGCTTATGCGCTCGCTGTCATCGCCAACGGTGATAACCGAGACCACCTCTACACCCTCGGCCGACAGGCGGTCGGCCAGCCAGTTGGAGTTGGTATCGGTGGTGCGGCCGCTCGTGAGCTCGTCACCGGTGGAAATTATGGCAGCAGTTTTGATCACGTTTCAGTCATGCAGGCCTGATCGCTAAGGCCCGACCTCTTTTGTAGCATAGATTTTCGCCCTTTGTTCGCCCCCACGTCATCAAATCTTCTAAGTGCCGGGAATCAAACCAAAAGCAAGAAACACGCGACAGGCGATGTTGGCGTAAACACCGGCCATGAGATCGTCGGCCACGATTCCAAGGCCTCCGGGCAAGCGCTCGGCCGGCCCACAGGGCCATGGCTTGGCTATGTCGGCGGCCCTGAAAAGCAGGAAGGCAAGCACGAATACCGGCAGGCTCGTGGGCAGAAAGGCCACGGCCACGAGAAAGCCCACTACCTCGTCAATAACCACGCGCGAGGGGTCTTTCTGGCCGAAGTCGCGGGCACACACACCCGCCGACCAGATGGCCACGGCCACGGCCGCCGCCAGTGCGAGCAGGTAGACGGGAACTGAGTATCCGGCCAGGGCGGCAAACAGCGGTGCCAGGGCCAGGCCAGGCAGGGTGCCGAAGGTGCCCGGGGCAACGGGCGCGTATCCGGTGCCCGCACCCGTGCCGAGAAATAGCGCCAGTCGTCTCAAGCAGTCTGCTTCCAGCCCAACAGCCCGTAGACACCGGCCAGGCCCAGCTCGAGGCCCAGGTTGAGCCAGCCCATCAACCCCGAGGGCTCGGGAGCGGTGACCAGCATGACCAGCAGGCGGCCAGCGGCAACGCCCAGCCAGAGTATGGCGAGCACACCCATCACTGCGGCCCGGTCGGCAAAAGATTCGCGCATGGCGTAGAGGGCCACACCACCCATTGCCACCATCATGCCGCCGTAAAGCGCGCCGATTTCGCCCCAGCCGTCGCCCTGCCCCGGCATGACGGTCAGGTTGGCGAGATCGGCCACGGCCTCGGGCAAGGCCAGCGCAAACAGGCCGAACCCGACCAGCACAGCGCTCACTATCCTCAATACGCGAGTTGCTTCCATGCTTACTCCTCGAGGCGCCGGGCATAAAAAAGCGCCACCTGCAGAGACTATTAGCGCAGGAGGCGCACGGCAAGCGAATTGTGTGCGATAGCGGTTACTTCAGCGGCCAGGAGCCCATGACCACCATGGCCAGCGGGCCCGATGAAGACGGCCCGTAGGGCAGCAGGCGGCGCCAAGCCGAGACCGGACTGCCGTCGAGTTCGTAGGCCCGGATCTCTGCGGGGTGACCCGCCCCGGGTGCCACCAGTATCTCGTCTGAGCCGTCGGCGTCAATGTCAACCAACGTAACGGTACCACCGGTAGTGTAGCCGGCATCAAAGGCGTAAAAGCTCACCGGCAAGCCGGAAAGCGGGTCGAGATAAACGCTGCCGTCTCCGTTCCAGGCCTTGACCCAGGGCCTTCCCACCGCGGGCACAGTGACGATCTCATCGCTGCCGTCACCATCTAGGTCGCCGCGGGCGATAGCCAGACCGTTGTAGTCCGGAGCCGGGTAGGCGAGCCACTCGCGCACCTGTGTACCGTCGGCCTCAAACACCCTGACCAACGACAGACCGCGCGCCGGCCCGATCACTATTTCTTGGCCGGGGCTTGAAGATACGTCGGCCACCACGGCCACCCCGCCGTTGGCGTCGACATCGAGGCCGAAGAAGGAGTCGCCGTTGCTGAAGGCAAAAAACATCCCCGAGTTGAGCCAGGAGAGTTGGCCTTCCAGGCTCATATCAATGACGGTGTGCGTGTAGACCCTGACATCGCCCTGGTTGGAGTCGGACTGTATCATCAGCAGCTCATCCCAGCCGGTGCCGTCGACGTTGCCCGCCGCCAGGTTCACACCCCCGCCCATACCCGCATAGTCAGCCGACAAGACAGCCACCTTCTTGCGCCTGCGAATGGCGTCGTAGAGTTCGACCCTGCGGTCGCCGCTGTCGTGTCCCGCGGCCACGGCGATCATGGGAGGGGTCTGCCAGATTGAATCGTTGGGCGCGAGCGTGGCCAACGCGAGGTCGCCCGTCACGCTGCCCCTGAGTACGTTGGCGCGCAGACCGCGTCGGCGACCGACCGTGTTGCGACACTGAAGGCCCGCGCCACGACCGCCCTGCCAGCCCGCCACGAATATCCTCGTGCGCGGCCCACGGCCGGTGGCAACGCGCCATATCTCGCTGCCGTCAACGCCCGACAACACCACCGCCCTGCCACCACCCCTGCGGCCGCGGGGCGAGTCGCCGGGACTGCCGACCACGAGATCGTTGACACCATCGTTGTTAAAATCTTCGGCGCCGGACAGGGCCTGCCCGTAGCGCTCCTTGATGCGCGTACCCTCTTTGCTCCACAGCACCGAACCGTCGGCGCCCGAAAAAACATAAACGATCCCAGCCGACGCGTTTCCGCCCACCAGTTTCTCGGGTGCAGACACGGCCAGGTCGGCCACGCCATCGCTGTTGACATCGCCCAGGTCGGCCAGTGCCTTGCCGAACGACGCGCCTACCACTGCCACCGGCTCGGTGAGTTGCCTGACCAGGGGACCGGTGGAGGAGTAGAGCCTCACGGCGCCGGCCTTGTTCAAGCCGCCTATGTCGGCGCCCGGCACACCAACTGCAAAGTCGACCACGGTATCGCCGTCGAGATCGCCGGTTACCTGCACCGCCTTGCCTGTGTTTTCGTCGCCGGTGCTGCCATCGAGCTCGAGTATGACGCTTGCAAAGTTGGCTCCCGAAAGAACCCGTAACATGCCCGCGTCGAGCGCCAGCCCCACGTCGGCCAGGTGCGCACCAACTATTACGTCAGCCACCCCGTCACCGTTCATGTCGCCTGCGGCTCGCGCCGATATCGCGCTGCCCCAGCGGTCCCACTGGGCCAGCCCCCAGGCACTGTCCACCACCGCGCCGGTTGCCACCGAGAGCAGGTGCAGGGCACCGGTTTTTTCCTGGGCTATGTCCTTTGCCAACGGCGCGCCAACGAGTAGGTCGGCCAGTCCGTCGCCGGTGAGATCGGGCGTGGCCTCGATCACGCTGCCAAGCCCGGCATTCGTAGAAGAACCCTCGAGCACAAAAAGCTCACTGCCCGAGCTCGAATAAATCGTCACCTTGCCGGCACCCGACCAACTGCCACCAGCCGGCTTGGCCACGTCCCAGCCTCCCGAGCCTACGGCTAACTCGGCAGCGCCATCGCCGTCTATGTCGTCTATGAAGGCAACGGCTTCTCCCAGGTGTTGGCCGTCCTGGCTGCCGTTAACCCTGAACACCACCCGGCCCGTGCTTCCCGAGTAAATCCTCAGGCCACCGGCGTCTACGGTGCCCGTCGATCGCTTGTCCCTGCAAGGCAGTCCGACGGCGATGTCGGCAACGCCGTCGCCGTCAAAGTCACCGCTAGCCGCCACTGCGTGGCCTGCCCTGTCGCCCTCGTAGTTGCTTTCCTGGCACCTGGTCGATGCCGAGAACGCCGGGCTCGGCGCCAACGCCAGCCCCGCGATCAGCAGCCCGCTGAGCACCACCGCGTAGAGCGCAGACCCTGGCACAGGCTGCAAAAATTCTGCTCGCACTCTTACGGACATGTCAGCCCCACCGAGAGGTCACCCACGGCCGTGCGCAGGATAGCAAGCGCGTCAGAAGCCATTACCGCCCCGCTCGAGTCGACGTCGCACTCGCAGGCCGGACACACGGTCGAACCTACCGCCGCCTGCAGGGCCAGCAGTGCGTCGCTGGCCGAGGGCAGCTGGGGTGCAACCGCGCCCGACTGGGGCGCGCCACAGCGGCAGGCACCAGCGTATGAAAAAATCTCTGCTGCGCCGTCGACCCCGTCGCAATCAGAAAGAAACACGATGCTCGCGCCGTCATCGGAAATCGAGCCCTGCTCGGCATAGCAGGACTCGCCACCCGATACCCGGGCCACACCGCCGTCGGTGACGCGCAGCACTTCCTGGCTCAAGGCAGCCGGCAACTCGGGCGCGCAGGCCCGGGTCCACACCAGCACCTGCCCGCTGCCGTCAACGGCCACATCGCTGTTGCTGCAGTACTCGTCGTCATCGCTGAGCTGGGTGATAACGCCCGCCCCCGCGACAGAAAATATCTCGAGACTCTCGTCCTGGTTCTCGATCCCGTGACCGCAGTCGCTCTCGAAGGCCACCGTGGACGCGTTTCTACTCGGCACCGGGTGCTCGCTCACGCAGAACTCGTCGGGCCCCACCGTGAGTTGCACGACGTTGCCCGCGACATCGGAGCTGAATATCTCCACGGCGTTGTCGGGGTTGGAACCGGCCAGGTCGCAGTCGCTGTCAAACACCACCACAGTGCCCCAGTAGTCGATCGACGGGTGCAGGCTGGTGCACGCGCCCGAGCCGAGGTCGTCGCTCAGCTGAACGGTGCTCGAAGCAACCGGATCATGAAAAAACACTTCGACGCTCGCGTCGCCGTTGCGCCCCGACATTGAACTGTCCAGGTCGCAATCGCTTTCGAAAACCACGCCGTTGCCCTGTCCATCGACCGATGGCGCCAGGCTGTTGCAATCACTGCCGCTGGTGAGTTGTTCGATCACCGGGGAAGACGGCACAGGCGAGACCCTGAAGATTTCGAAACTGCCATCGGGGTTGGCGCCCGTATGGTCGCAGTCGCTTTCGAAGAACACCCAGACCGTGTTGGCCCCACTCACGGCTGAACCGTTGCTGCAGCCCGAAGACACGGTGAGCTGCTCGAGCAGGCCGGTGTCCGAAACAATCATTATCTCGCGGTTTTCGTCGCCGTTGAGGCCCTCCGGGTCGCCGCTGCCGACAAACACGGCCATGCTGCCCGAACCCGCGGTGGCTGGGTCGGAAACAGAGTCGGGCGTAGCAAACGAGCTCAGCTGGTACATCGCTGCCAGTGCCGGTCCAGCCCCCGAAAGCACGCAGGCCGACGCCCAGGCGAGCGCGCACAGCGCCGCCTTGCAGGTGCGTCCCGGGCCGCGGCCGCGGGTCGGCTTCCTGTCATACTCAGTGACCATCAAACGTGGATACCCACTAATAATGCTACAGAGCGCGCGGTCCCGCTGTCTACCAACAAACGTGCCCAGCAGCGCATTCAGTGCCTTGACCACAAGGCAAACGCCTTGCTGCCGGCGCATTCACGTTGTAAACCGGCAGGCATGGAGCTCGAAAAAGAACTACAGACAGCCGTTGAAGCAGCCCGTGCGGGCGGCGCCGTGGTGCGAAAGTACTTCCGCGGCGACTACGAAGTGCACGAAAAAGCGCCCGACAACCCGCTCACCATTGCCGACACCGAGGCCGACGAAGCCATCAAGCAGGTCGTGCTCGGTGCCTTTCCCGACGACGGCTGGCTGTCCGAAGAAACCCGCGACTCGCCCGAGCGCCTGTCCAAGGAGCGGGTGTGGATAGTCGACCCCCTGGACGGCACCAAGGAGTTCGTGCAGAACATCCCGGAGTTCTGCGTCTGCGTGGGCTTCACCATGGGTGGCGTGGTGCAGGTGGGCGTGTGCTACAACCCGATCACCGAAAAGCTGTTTGCCGCCGCCAGGGGCCAGGGCATGACGCTCAACGGCGAGCCGGCTTCGTGCACCGCCACCACCGAGCTGTCCGCAGCCACGGTGCTTGCCAGTCGCTCGGAAACCGGGCGCGGCGAGTGGGACGATTACGACCAGCTGATGCAGGTTAAACCCACTGGCAGCGTAGCTTACAAGTTTGCGCTCATAGCCGGCGGCGAGGCCGACGCCACTTTTTCGCTCACGCCCAAAAACGAGTGGGACATATGCGCGGGCACGATGCTGGTCGAAGAAGCCGGCGGCACGGTGACCGATCGTTTCGGGCGCCCGCTGACGTTTAACAACGCCAAGACTCTGTTGCCCGGCCTGATAGCCAGTGGCGCCGCGCTGTGGCAGCCGCTGCGCGACATCATACTCGAGAAATCAGGCGAGTAGCGCCCTCGCTGACTGAAGCCGGCGGGCTTCAGTCGGCCGTGAGCAGCCCGTCGTCGGCGCTGGCCACGGCGGCCCGGCCCATGGTCAGCTTATCGGTGCGGGCGTAAGAGCGATCGATGACATCGATGGCCAGGCGAAACGCCATCAGTGCTGCGCGCTCCAACGAATCGGTGCGCGGCAGCTTGGCCTTGAGCGGGTCCACGTAACTGCCCGAGCGGTACATGGCAAAGTGCAGATGCGGCCCGGTCGCGCGGCCGGTGGAACCCACGTAGCCGATAACCTGCCCCTTGTTGACCCTGGCACCGGCCTGCACGCCTTCGGCTATGCGCGACAGGTGGGCGTAGCCGGTCTCCCAGATCGGGTCGTGCATGAGCTTGACGAAGTTGCCGTTGGCCCAGTCAAACTTGGCCTTGCTCACGGTGGCGTCGGCCACCGCACGCACAGGGGTGCCTCGGGGCGCCGCGAAATCGACGCCGTAGTGCGGCATGCGTTTCTTGAGCACCGGGTGAAAGCGGCCCTGCGAAAACACCGAGCTGATGCGCGAAAAATCCACCGGGTAGCGCATGAAGTAACGACCGAGAGCCTTGCCGTCGCGGTTGAAGTAGCCCTGTATCATCTCGTCGGTCTTGGCAAAGTAAAAACCTTCCCAGATCTTGTCGCGGTTGTTGATCTCAACGGCCAGCAGCCGCCCTGCTTCAACCGACTCACCGCCCCTGCGACGCAGCTCCTCGTAGGCCACCCTGAAGGTGGCGCCGGGCCTGAGGTCGCGTGAAAAGTTAAGCTCCCAACCCAGCACCTCGGCTGCCTCTGAAACGATTTTTTCGGGCACGCCGTGGGAGAGCGCAGACTCGTAAAGGCTGCTCTCTATGGTGCCGGCGGCCACCCTCAGCCTACGATCAAATACCACCTGGCGGCGACTGGCCACTACCTTTTCACCGTCGAGTTCTTCGACCAGCTCGGTGCGCGGGCCAATGTCGAGATTAAGACGCACGAGTTGCGGGTCGGGCCCCTCGAAGGTCAGCCCGAGTCGCTGCCCCGCAAATATGCGGTTGAGGTTATAAATGCGCTTGGCGGCCGATATCCAGGTGTCGGTGCTGTCGGGCGACAGGCCAGCCGCGTCGAGCACCTCGGATACCGTCTCACCGTTGCGTATTCGGTGTTCGATGGTCACTAGATACGCGCCCTCGCGGTCCTTTCCACGCTCGGCCACGAGCTGGCGAAACCTGCGGCCCAAGTCGCGAGTGTCGTAGCGGTGGGCGGGAGCACGAAATATTACAGTCTCAGTATCTTCCTGCTCAAAGACCGCCTCGGAGAGCGGGTCGAAGGACAGGCTGTAGGGGTTCGAGCCGTCAAGCGCGCGGCCGTCGGCCACCAGATCGTAACCGCCTCCTGCACCGGGGCGGCTGAAGCCCGAAAGTGGTGAGATCCGTTCGGCCCGTAGCGTGCCCGGTGGCAGCGGCGGACCCATTGCCAGCGCTCTAGCCGTGACCACCACATCGTCGCGCATCCTGGCTGGCGGGGGTGGCCCCACCATGCCCATCGACAACATGGCTACGGCTTGGTCTGCCAAGGGCTGTTCGGTGGGCAGCGCGGCCGAGGCCTGCTGCCCTGGCCCGGGCTCGGTCGTGTCAGCCTGAGCGGTCACGAGGTCGGTCTTTACGGCAGCGTCAATTTCATCCTTGTCGGCAAACAGCGAAAATCGCCACAAACTGCGTTCTGTCTTGCTTTCGACCACACCCGGCCCGGACTGGCCGGCCTCCAGCAGGTCGTCGTCGGTGGTCGGCGGACCTATCTGGGCAGCAAAAGAGTCGCCTATGCCGTAAACCGAGCCATAGGCACCAACGCGCACTATTTCGCCCACCGAGGGCAGTTGGCTGATGGCCAGTGTCATTCCACCGCCGAACGACGCGTTAACCGGTGCCGCAAAACGGCTCGACTGGCCGTCTGAATACTGGCCGAGAGTAGACTGGCCCTCGGGATATACAGCCCCAGGAGCGTTGCCCGACAAAGACCCAGCGCTCTGGCCGGCCCAGGCCTGCTTGCCGGCCAGCGCCATGCTGAAAAAGCCGGATTTCATGGGCAGGGCCCGGGTATTGGAGGCCACACGGGCCAGCACCAGCTTGTAGGGCTGCTGCGCCTGGCCGCCGGGTGCCACCAGGGCAAACATAGACGCGCAGGCCACCCCGACCATCAAGGCCTGGGGACTTATATGCCGCTCGACCTCATCGACGAGCTTCCGCCACCACTGCAATACCACCACTTCTACCCGCCTGTTCGACTATCCGGCCCGTGGGCCTTGAGTCCATGCGCTTGTAAAAGCGCAACATTAAGGGTGCCCTCCCGGGGTCTGGATGTCAACGACTTCGAGGGGTTGGACAGCATTATTAAGGGGGTCGCTTGCGACGGCCAGCTGTTGTAGTTTCAAGCCTGATTTAGGGGCTGATTTAGGGGCCGATTACCGGCCTGGCGGGCCGTCGCGGGCTTCCCGTAGAGGGCCGATCTACGACGCAGCGCGACAGAGCCGAGCGGCTGCAGAAGTCAACCGACATACCAGGTGCCAAACATGACGAAACGACTGCTGGGATTGGACGTGGGCGACCGCCGTATCGGGCTGGCGCTGAGTGACCCGTTGGGGCTCACCGCACAACCTCTCTCCGTGGTCGAGCGAAAGTCCTGGAAACGCGACATAGCTGCCATAATGGAGGCCGTGGGAGACAACGAGATAGAAGCCTTCATCGTGGGCTTGCCGATATCGATGAGCGGCAATGACAGTGAGCAGGCCGACCGCGTGCGCCACTTCTGCTCTCACCTCGAACGCGAAACAAAACTCGCTGTTCACCTGCAGGACGAGCGCCTCAGCACCGCCGAAAGCGAGCGCCTGTTGATAGCTGCCGGCACGCGCCGAGATCGCCGCCGGCAGAGCGTGGACATGACGGCCGCGACCTTGATACTGCAATCGTGGATGGACAAGTCGTGAGCGAACGCGCGCCTCGCAGATGGTACCACGCCGCCGGTGGCCCCGGGCCGCGGCTGATATTCGGCCTGGCCGCCGTGCTGCTGCTGGCGGGCATCGGTCGTGTTACGTGGCTGGCCCTTGTGCCGCAAACCATCAGCCCCGCGATCGAGTTGCAGATTGCACCGGGTGCGAGCGCCCGCGACATAGCCGCCGGGCTCGAAGAAAACGGTGTCGTGCGCAGCGGCCGCGTGCTCAGGCTTCTGGCCCGCCTGGGCTCAGCCGACAGGGATTTTCACCACGGGGTGCATCGCTTCGAGGGCGAGATCACGCCCCTGGCCGTGCTCGCTGAACTGACCACGCCCTCGCGCGACACGGTGCGCGTCACCATTCCCGAGGGCCTGCGCGTTGCCCAGGCCGCGCGCCTGCTCGAAGAGGCCGGCGTGCTCGAAGCCGACGAATACGTGAAGGCCGCCTGCGAATCAGACTTCCTCGCGGTCACCGGCGCGCCCACGGAATCGAACTGTTCGGAGGGCTACCTGTTTCCCGACACCTACTACCTGTCGCCGGGCATGGCGGCGGCCGACATCGTGCGGCTGCAACACAGGCGGCTGTTGACCGTGCTCAACGACCTGGGAATTTCTGACGACGGCTCGGCCGGTTTCAAGGGAAGCTCGCCGGCGATTGCCGACACCCTCAAACTGCTCACCCTCGCGTCGATCATACAGAAGGAGAGCTACCGCACCGACGAGCAGCCGCTGGTAGCGTCGGTGTTTATCAACCGGCTCGAGCGCGACATGAAACTGCAGGCCGACCCCACCGTGATCTACGGCATACTGGCCTCGGGACGGGAGTGGGACGGAGATATCCGCCACAGCGACCTGCGCGAAGACACGCCGTATAACAGCTACGTGCACCGCGGGCTTCCGCCCGGCCCCATCTGCAGTCCCGGCAAGGGAGCCCTGTCGGCCGCGCTCAACCCGGCCACCAGCGATTTCCTGTTCTTCGTGGCCGACGGCAAGGGCACGCACCGCTTCTCGCGCACGGTGGCCGAACACCAGGCCGCCGTACGCCAATACCTCGCCCAGCGTTAGCAAGCGGGAAGCGTTGATTTTTGCCTTCTGTTCGCCCATGCTGGAAGCATGGAACCACTCACCAAGCGGCAACGTGAAGTCCTCAATCTCATAGAGCAGTACCTGGAAGACAACGGCTGCGCGCCCACCCTCGACGAGATCGGCAGTCAACTGGGCATGCGTTCGATGGCCACCGTGCACAAGCACGTCAGTTCGCTGGAGGCCAAGGGCTACATCCGTCGTCACTGGAACCAGAGCCGCGCCATTGAGATGGTTGATCAGTACCAGCGTCCGCGATCGGTGAGCCTGCCGTTGCTTGGGCGGGTGGCCGCCGGTTGCCCGATTGAAGCCATCGAACACGACGACAGCATCGACGTGCCCGAGAGCATGGTACGCAACCGCAACACCTACGTGCTCGAAGTGAGGGGCGACTCGATGGTGGACGACGCCATCCTCGACGGCGACTACGTGGTCGTCGAAGAAAAACCCGACCCCACCAACGGAGACGTGGTGGTGGCCAGCATAGACGGCGAGGCAACCGTCAAGCGTTTCTTTCGCCAGGGCGACGGCAGCGTGCGGCTGCAGCCGGCCAACCCCAACTTTGAACCCATCGTGGTGTTCGACCGCGACCTCGAGATAAGGGGCAAAGTGGTCGGCGTACTGCGCAACTGCAGGTAGCCGCGCGAAATCGCCCGTGGCGCAAAGCGAAGACAGCCTGGGTGTGTACGTGCACCTGCCGTGGTGCGTGACCAAGTGCCCCTACTGCGACTTTAACTCCTATGCGTCGACCGAGTTCCCTGAGCAGCGCTACACCGACTCGTTGTTATCCGAGCTGGCCTGGTCGGCCGAGCAAGTTCAGTGGCGCGACCGTAAGGCCACGAGCGTGTTCTTCGGGGGCGGCACGCCGTCGTTGTTCGGGGCAGGCAGCCTGGCCGCGGTGCTCGACGCCATCGACCAGCACCTGGGCCTCGCCCAGGACTGCGAGATAACAGCCGAGGCCAACCCCGGCACGCTTGAAGGCGCCGCCGTAGAAAAGCTCTCGGCCATGCGCGCGGCGGGCATAAACCGCATCAGCTTCGGTGTGCAGTCGTTCGACGACCGGCTGCTGGACACTCTTGGCCGCGTGCACTCGGGCGCCGAAGCGCTTGCGGCGCTGGGGGCCGCCCACGAGGCGGGCTTCGAACGCATAAGCTGCGACCTCATCTTCGCCGTGCCCGGACAGACACTGGACGGCTGGCAACGCGACATCGAGCAGGCGCTATCGCTCGGCATCCTCGACCACCTGTCGACCTACGGGCTCACCTTCGAGCCGGGCACGGCCATGACCGGCATGCTCAAGGCGGGAATGATCGAGCGCGCCGACGAGGAGCTGGAGCTCGCCATGTACCGCGCGATCCGCAGCGCGACGGCAGACGCGGGCCTGCAGCACTACGAGATATCCAACTTCGCGCGCCCGGGGCGTGAGAGCCGCCACAACCTGGGCTACTGGCGTAGGCACGACTGGCTGGGCCTGGGCGCGGGCGCGCACGGCTTCACGTCACGCTCACCCGGTGCGCCGTGGGGCGAGCGCTGGGCAAACATTCGCCTGCCCGAAATATGGATGTCGGCCGGCAACGGACGCCGCCGTCATTTTGAAGAAACGCTCGACCGCGGGCAGGCCCTGGCCGAAACGCTGCTCATGGGCTTGCGAGTCAGCGAAGGCGTGAGCGAAGCCGACATCGAACAGCGTTTCTCGGTTGGTGCCGAGCAGGCCATGCCACGGCTTGCGCGCCTGGTCGACGACGGCCTCGTGCTGCGTGAGCAGGGGCGCGTGTCGTTGTCACCGCGCGGGCTGGAGCTGGCCGATTCGGTCATAGCCGAACTGGCCGGCTAGGGGCCCGGGGCGGCCTGCGAGCTGTCAGTCGGCAGGAGAGAGGCGCTTCATGTCGGCGTCGACCATCATGTCCACCAGCTCTTCGAAGCTCACCTGTGGTTTCCAGCCCAGCTTTTCGGCGGCGCGCTCGCTGTAGCCACGCAAGCGGTGCAACTCGGCCGGGCGCTTGAAGGCCGGGTCGATGAACACGTACTTCTCCCAGTCCTCTATGCCCACGCGCGCGAACGCTGCACTGCAGAAGTCGGCAATGGAGTGCGTGTTGCCGGTCGAGACAAGGTAGTTGTCAGGCTCGTCCTGCTGCAGCATGAGGTACATGGCCTCAACGTAGTCGCCCGCAAAACCCCAGTCGCGGTAACTGTCGAGGTTGCCCAGGCCGATCCTGTCCTGCATGCCCAGCTTGATGCGCACCACCGCGTCGGTGATCTTGCGCGTCACAAACTCCAGGCCGCGTATCGGCGACTCGTGGTTGAACAGGATGCCGTTGCAGCAGTACATGCCGAAACTCTCCTTGTAGTTAATGGTGATCCAGTAGGCGTATAGCTTGGAGATGGCGTAGGGGCTGCGCGGGTGAAACGGCGTGTTCTCGGTCTGTATGCCTTCTTCGTCGGAGCTGTTGCCAAACATCTCGCTGGTCGACGCCTGGTAAAAGCGCGTGGTGGGCGTGAAGTTCTTAATCGCGTTGAGCAGGTTGAGCACGCCCAGCGAATTGACCTCGGTGGTCAGGCGGGCTTGGTCCCAGCTGACGCCCACGAAACTCTGCGCCGCCAGGTTGTATACCTCGTCGGGGCGGACACGGCGGATGGCGTTGATCAACGATGCCTCGTCGTCCATGTTGCCTTCCACGTAGTCCACGTCGCCCGTGACACCCAGGTAGTCGAGGTTCTCGAACGCGTAGCGCGTGCTGCGCTGCAGCAGTCCGTACACGCGGTAGCCCTTTTCGAGCAGGAGCTTGGAAAGATAGGCGCCGTCCTGACCGGTGACGCCGGTTACAAAAGCTTTCTTGTCAGCCATCCGACAAGACTAGGCCAGCAGCGGCGGTCGGGCAAGCGGGCCAAGCGGGCGCATCGTGGGGCTGGCGCCCGACGCCCGCCTCAGTATTCGGGAAGGCCCTCGGCGTCGACCAGCAAGGGCGCGGCGCGGTCGCGGTCGGACAGCGTCAGCTCGAGGTCCTCGGGCCAGCGAATGCCTATCGAGGGGTCGTTGTAAGCCACGGCGTGTTCGCAGTCGGGCGCGTAGTAGTCGCTGCACGCGTACATGAAGTCGGCCTGCTCGCTCGTGACCACGAAGCCGTGCGCGAAACCCGCCGGCACAAACAGTTGCAGGTGGTTGTCGGCTGACAGCTCGCAGCCGGTCCACTGCCCGAAGGTGGGCGAGCCGCGCCTTACATCGACCGCCACGTCGAACACGCAGCCCGAGGCCACCCACACGAGCTTGTCCTGGCCGCGCGGGTGCTGAAAATGCAGGCCGCGCAGTGTGCCCCGCGCCGACCGCGAGTGATTGAACTGCAGCGGCGCTATGGCCGGCAAGCCGGCAGCCACATAACGCTCGGCGTTGAACTGCTCCACGAAAAAGCCACGCTCGTCGCCGTGCAACTCGGGCTCAACGACTAACACACCCTCGAGTTCGGTCTGGTTGACCTTCACTGCAGCTTCACCCGGCGCAATCTCTTCACCCGGCGGCCAACAGCGACCTGAGGTAATGGCCATAGTCGTTGTCCAGCGACGCGGCCAGGGCCTCGAGCGCAGCGTCGTCAATGAAACCCTTGTACCAGGCGATCTCTTCGAGGCAGGCGATTTTCAGCCCCTGCCGCTCCTCTATGGTCTGTATGAAGTTGGACGCCTGCAGCAACGCGGTGTATGTGCCCGTGTCGAGCCAGGCCGTGCCGCGGCCGAGCACCTCGACGGCAAGCTCATGGCGGTCTAGGTACACGCGGTTGACGTCGGTGATCTCGAGCTCGCCCCTTGCCGAGGGTGCAAGCGACGCGGCGATGTCGGTCACCTGCTGGTCGTAGAAGTACAGACCCGTAACCGCAAAGTTAGACCTCGGGTGGGCTGGCTTTTCTTCTAGCGTCAGGGCGTGGCCATCGTCGTCAAAGTCGACCACGCCGTAGCGCTCGGGGTCGCGCACCGGGTAGGCAAAAACAGTGGCTCCCTTTTCGCGCGCCGCGGCCACCGCCAGGGTGTCCTCGATGCCGTGGCCAAAGAAGATGTTGTCGCCCAACACGAGCGCCACCGGCTTCCCCTCGTTGAACTCGCGCTTGAGCAGAAAAGCCTGGGCGATGCCGCCGGGCTCGGGCTGGGCCACGTAGCTGAGCGAAATGCCCAGGCGGCTGCCGTCGCCCAGCAGTTGCTCGAAGGCCGGCAGGTCCTGGGGCGTGGAGATGAGCTGGATATCGCGTATGCCCGCCAGCATGAGAATCGACAGCGGGTAGTACACCATGGGCTTGTCGTACACCGGCATGAGCTGCTTGGTCACAACCTTCGACAGCGGGTATAACCGCGTGCCGGCCCCCCCGGCCAGTATAATTCCCCTGCTCACCGTTTCTTTATAGCAGAGACGGCCGCCGGGGGGAGAAACGCTGGTCACACGGGCGCACGGCCCGCTGGGCTGGTAAAGACCCCCGGTCAGCCTTAATCTCGACGAGGTTTTCTACTCTCATGCTGCTTGATTCGCTCAAACTACCCGAAGGCCTGGCCGACCTTTCCTACCAGGAGCTTGATCAGCTGGCCGCCGAGCTGCGCGAGCGCATAGTGGAAGTAGTGAGTCACACGGGCGGTCACCTGGGCTCAAACCTGGGCGTTGTCGAGCTCAGCCTGGCCCTGCACCGGGTTTTTGACAGCCCCCGCGACGCCATCCTCTGGGACACCGGCCACCAGGCCTACGTGCACAAGATGCTCACCGGCCGGCTCAAGGATTTTGACAAGCTGCGCCAGGAGGGCGGGCTGTCGGGCTACCCTTCGCGATCGGAATCGCCGCACGACTGGTTCGAAAACTCGCACGCGTCGACCGTACTCGGCTACGCCCACGGGCTGGCCGTGGCGCGCTCGGCCAGCGTCAGCCCAGCAGACAGCGACCCAGCCCGCCGCGTAGTTGCCGTCATAGGCGACGGGGCGCTCACGGGAGGCATGGCCTACGAGGGCCTCAACAACCTCGGCCACAGCGGCAAAAACGTAATCATCGTCTTCAACGACAACGGCCGATCCTACGCCCCCACAGTGAGCCGGCTGTCGGAAAGCCTCATCCACATCCGCTCCAACCCCACCTACATGCAGCGGCAGCGACGGCTCGAAGAGATGGCCGAAAAGATCCCCTGGGTGGGCGAGCTGCTGCACCGCGGGATAGTGGCGTCGAAGGCCGCCATACGCGAGATGTGGGAGCCCACTGCCTTCTTCGAGATGCTCGGCATCCACTACCTCGGGCCCTTTGACGGGCACGACCTGCCGGCGCTCGAAAGGGAACTGGCCAACGCCCGTGAGTTTCCGGGTGCGGTGGTGCTGCACGTGCTCACGCAGAAAGGTCGCGGCCACGCGCCTGCCGAAAACGACCCCATCAAGGCCATGCACGACACCTCCGAGCTCAAGGCCGGCAGCTACACCGAGGCCTTCAGCAAGTGGCTGGTCAGGGCAGGCGAACAGCGGCCCGAGCTGATGGCCATCACCGCCGCCATGCCCGACTCAACCGGCCTGCTGCCGTTCAAGGATCGCTTTCCCGATCGCTTTCTCGACGTGGGCATAGCCGAGCAGCACGCCGTTACGGCGGCCGCCGGCATGGCCATCGGCGGACTCAAACCGGTTGTGGCCATCTACTCCACCTTTCTTACCCGTGCCATCGACCAGGTGAACCTCGACGTAGGCCTGCACCGGCTGCCGGTCGTGTTCTGCCTCGATCGGGCTGGCGTAACGGGCGACGACGGCCCGTCTCACCACGGCCTGCTCGACATGGTGCTGCTGTCCAAGGTGCCCGGCATGACCATCCTGGCGCCCTCGTCCTACCAGGAGCTCGAACAGATGCTCGACGACTCGCTCGAGATCACCGACGGCCCGGTGGCTATACGCTGGGCCAAGACCGCGGCGCCTGTTGCCGGCCCCGGTGAGGTGGGCCGCGGGTTGGGGGCGCGCAGGGTGCTCACCGGCAGCCAGCTTTGCATCATAGGCGTGGGCAAGATGCTGGCGGCCGCACTCGATGCGGCGCGGCTGCTTGAAGCCGACGGCCTCAAGGCCACCGTCTGGGACCCGAGGGCGGTGAAGCCGCTCGACGACGACATGCTGGCCGACGCCGCCAGCCACTCACTGGTGGTGACCATCGAAGACGGCTTCAAAGAAGGCGGTGCCGGAACGGCCGTGCGCGAAGGCCTGGCGGCATTGTCGTCAGAGGCCAAGGTGGTTGTGCTGGGTGTACCCGTTGAATACATCGCCCACGGCAAGCCCGATGACATACTGGCCCGCCTGGGCCTGAACGGCGCGGGCATAGCCGCCACCGTAAGGGCCGAGAGCAAGGGCGTTATTCCGCCCCGCGCCGCCGCCGGCTGAAAAGTCGCGGGCTGCCCTGGCCGCTGTCGTCAGCCTGCAGCGAGCGTGGCCTTCAAGCCTTCCTCGAACCCGACCTTGGCCTGGAAGCCGAGCAGCTCTTGCGCACGCGTTACGTTGAGTACGCGCCTGCGGGCGCCCTCGGGGCGACTCGTGTCCCACTCAACTGCGCCCGTGTAGCCCGTGAGCGCAGCGAGCGAGTGGGCCAGCTCCTCGATGCTGGTCTCGCGCCCGCTACCTATGTTGATCGGCGAGGGGTCGTTGATACAACGTGCGGCTTCAACGATGGCGCGGGCGGCATCGTCGAGGAACAGGAAGTCACGGGTTGCCTGGCCGCTGCCCCAGCAGACTACACTCCTGTCGCCGGCCTCCAGCGCCGTGCGAAAGCGCCTGACCATGGCCGGCACCACAAACGAGCGCTCGGGGTCGTCCGACATTCCCGGGCCGTAGACATTGGTGAGCACCAGCAACGCGGCGCTCAAGCCGTACTGGCGGTGGTAGCCATCGAGCAGCGACACCAGCAGGCGCGATGCCGTGGCGTAGCCGGCCACCTCGGGCACTGGCGTGCCCGCCAGCAGGTCGCTCTCCTCGAGCGGCATGGGCGCGTCGGGCGCGTAGGCGTCGGCGCTGGCAACGGTCACCAGGCGCTCAACCTCAAACTTCCGGCAGGCCTCCACCACGTTCAAGGACATAGTAGCGTTGGCGTACAGATGGCGGCCGGGGTTCTGGCGATGAGCAACTATGCCGCCGCCCTCGCCCGCCAGGTGAATAACCAACTGAGGGGAAGTTTTTTCGAACAGTTGTTCGGTAGCCGCAGCGTCGGTGAGATCAGCCTCGGCGCGGCCCACAGCCGTGGCCTGGGCACCGGCCTCGTGCAGCAACTCGCACACGCGCCTTGCCGCCTGTGACAAGTGTGCGGGTTGCGGTCAGGTCGGTCATGATGACTGCAAAAGGGCACGGGGATGGAGCTCAGTACACGGGCGAGGGGATAGCGCTTCGGCGGTGGCGCCCGCCCGAAAACCCGACGCTCTGCACAGAACGTGACGCGCTGCGCACCATTACACCCTGCGGTTTGACTGCCACCACTTCAAAGCGGTAGATTCATTATAGTCATGTTCAGGCCGGGTGGGTCAGTCGCGTTAATAGCGCCGCCAGCCACGGCAAACCAGGGAGTAATCGGGTATGAAAACAGCACTTGTATGCGGCGCGGGCGGCTTCATCGGCCACCACCTGGCCAACAAGCTCAAGGGT
>LWDU01036256.1_pt1 | contig 37391 bp, 29 predicted proteins | sample 727161 | NCBI WGS metagenome assembly LWDU01 (sample SAMN04566230, study PRJNA314399) | hydrothermal vent metagenome | isolation source: deep sea hydrothermal plume seawater | place: Mexico: Gulf of California, Guaymas Basin | collected 2004-07-11
TCACCGGTGTCGCTGTGATGCCGGGAACCGTAAAACGAAGCTCGGTCAGCTCTTCCAGATGGCTCCCGTGAACAGTGATCTCAACCGTCTCGCCAGCCCTGGCAGATCGAGGTTCCAAGCGACTCAAGTCTGCCGTCGGCAGTTGAGCAAACAGACACGGTGCACTTATCGCTGCAAGAAATGCTGCGACAAGGCGAGTGAAGACGCAATGATTCATGGTTTTGGGATCGTGGCTGTTTTGACATCAATGATTAAACAGGAATTCCTTCGTGTTCACGACGACCCAGATAATGTCTTCCCAGCCTTCTCTGGCTGCCTGATCGGGTGACAGCACCTGGGGATCGACTGCCGACTGATCCTGCTTTTTCTTCAGGTGAGCCAAAGCGACCGACACTTCACTGTCTGTGGGTTCACGCGAAACGGCCTGCAGATAAAGCTCGGCGACCTTCGCCTGGATGCCAGAGTCCTTGTCCCGAGACAACTTCACCGCCCGTCCGTCGGACGCACTCAGAATGCGCTGCATGGCATCAGAATTGATCAGGTGCAGACTTTGGGAAAGGTCGGCACTGGCAGAGCGCTCGCACTCACAGGCCGTGTCCATCTGAGGACGCCCGAACACTCGCAGAAAGAACGAATCGTTGTTTGCCGAATCATCCGGCAGAGCGATCGCACGGACTCCGACAGGCTGGTGGTTAAAGTTATTCCTGGCACCAGCGACGTCATTGATGGCGTCCAGCATCACTTCGGCAGTCAGTCGACGCGGATAGTAGCGAGCAAAGTTCTGCTCATCGTTGCTGTTGTGCTGGTTGGGAAAGGAACTTCGCTGGTACGTCTGACTGTTGCAGATTGTGCGACACAGGTTTTTCAGGTCATAGCCGGACGCCACAAATGACTTCGCCAGCTGTTCCAGCAGCAGCGGGTGTGTGGCCGGATTCGTCACGCGCATGTCGTCTTCCGGTTCCACCAACCCACGTCCGAAGAAGTGCTTCCAATAGCGATTCACCAGCATCTTTGCGAAGAATGGGTTTGCAGGGGATGTCATCACTTCCGCAAGGTCAATCCGGGGATCGCGTTCGGCGGGGATCTCCAGTGGCTCACCCCCCAGCGGTGTCGGTTTCAGATCAACGTTGGTGTGGGGATTCTGTGCAATGGCCGGAATCCGTTTGTGGTAAAGGATGTCATCCTCGGGCAGTTTGCGAACCTCCTTGCGACCGATCGTGGAAAAGAACGCGGCGAACCCGTGGTAATCATCCTGAGTCCATTTCTCATAGGGATGGTGGTGGCACTGAGCACACTGAATACGCACGCCCAGAAAGACCTGAGCGATGTCGGCCATCTGATCTTTCGGGTCGCTGACAGCGCGATACCACGACACAGCGGGATTGGTATCGGGCCTGCCTCGCGCAGTGATCAATTCTGTGGCAAAATGATCAAACGGTTTGTTGGCGGAAAGACTCGCTCGAATCCATGCATGAAAACCAAATGTCTCGCGTGCCACCTGTTCCAGATTCCCGCCGGCCTTGTTGCGCAGGATACCGGCCCACTTATTGGCGAACAGGTCGGCGTAACCAACGTCATCCAGCAACCGGTTGACCGCAGCGGCTCGTTTGCCGGAATCATGCGACGCCGTGAACTCCCTTGTTTCCTGCACGGTCGGCAAACGCCCGGCGATGTCCAGAGAGACACGTCGCAGAAATGTCGAGTCGTGACACGCTTCGGATGGCGGCAGCCCCAACGTTTCCAGCTTGGCAAAAATGAGTTCGTCGATGAAGTTTGTCGGCGTGGGCAGATCAGGCGTGGGTAGCCCCAGTGGAATGGTCGCCATGAATGCTCCCACGTGTTCCTGAAACCGGATCATCACCGACGTCGTACCGGTCATGTCTTTGAATGTGGCCAGACCGTGATGGTCGACGTCGCACATGTCCGGCTGGTTGGCTTTGTATTCGGCAACACGGGTAATATCGCGGAAAGTGCCGTCACTGAAGAACGCCGTCACCACCAGTTGCTGCGAACCACCACGATTAACGACGCGATCGGAGGGAAAAATGTCGATCCGTTTCACTGTCGGATCGTTTTGGGGGCCGTACGAAAGTCCTTCGCTGATCCAGCGTTTCAACAGGTCGTAAGAATCGCTGTGCTTTTGAATGCGAATACCGCCACCGTGCGGCGTCTCACCGCACGCCTTCTGCAACAACAGACTGCGTTCCGGCGCTGCAGGAAACAGACGTCGCCCTTTGGATTCACGCGTCAGGAATTCGTAATCGTCCCGAGGTTCAAAGCCCAGCAGTGACAATCGGAAATTATTCCTGCCTTTCGGCGTACCGTGACATGCGCCGCCGTTGCAACCGGCTCGTGTTAACTGTGGGACAACATCGTTAGGAAAACTCACCGGCCGCTGCACATGAAATGATGTGACCACAGCCGAAATCTCCAATGGAGAATCGAGTCCCTCCATCTGAGCGTTAATCGTCGCAGTTCCGTTCCCAAGTGGTTTTACAAATCCGGTCGCGTCAACTTCAACAACGGTCGACGGCGTCACGGAATAAACGACGTTGCGTGTTACGTCAAGCAGACCACCGCCAGGTCGTGTGGCGGTAAGCAGTAGCTGACGTGACTCCGACGGGGCAACCAACTCGACAGACGTTGTCGTGTGCGTTCGGTCAATCGACAGCTGAGCGTCAGCGGCAAATACTGAGGCCGTTCCGACAGCGGGGCCTGCGATAAACATCCACAGCGAAAGAACGAGCGAAATTCGACATTCAGACGGTCTGCGAGTGGGTGAAGGCGTGGTCATTTTGAGAACTCAGAACAATGCATCGCAGGCCATGGACGCGCGTGGCTCAACAGATTCTCGGGAAGATGTCTGTCCGGCGAAAGGCTTATCCACATTATTTCCGGCCAACACGCAAGCGACCGACGATTCGGTGCAGAAGTGTTCGCTTTTTGTGACCAGTTTCGCTCAGAATCGCCTGGTCATGGCAAGCCTTCGATTCACGCGGTAAACTTCAGCCCCTGTCCCCAGACTCGGGCCTGTGGCCGAGAGTGAATTCAACATACGCCGAACCCCGGCATGGACTGACCTCTTCGAAAACGGGGCGGTGGCGTCCAGACCGCCGGTCGCGGCTCAGCAAGACAAGCATGTCCAAAACTCATTCGATCGACGGCGTCAGCCTTCAACTTTCGACTCCTGACTCAAGTCCGAACAACTGGATTGGTCAGGGTGAAATCCTTAAGCAACTGCTGGCCTGCTGGCTGGTAGTTGACGAAAAGGACATGCCCCTGACTCCGCGGCTGATCGGTACGCCTGGCATTGGCAAGACGACACTGGCAATTTCGGGGGCTCGCCAGCGAAAGCAGGACCTGTTCATCTATCAGTGCACGGCAGACACCAGACCGGAAGATCTTCTGGTGACTCCTGTCCTGGCGGAAAGCGGAAAGATCGCCTATCACGCATCGCCAATGGTGACAGCGATGATCACAGGCGGCATCTGCATTCTGGATGAAGGTAACCGCATGAACGAGAAGTCGTGGGCCAGCCTGGCGCCGCTGCTGGATCATCGACGTTACGCCGAATCCATCGTCGCGGGTATTACGATTCACGCCCACCCGGATTTTCGATGTGCCGTCACGATGAATGAAGACGAGTCGACGTTCGAGATCCCGGACTACATTCTCAGCCGACTGCAACCCACCCTCAGCCTCGGCCATCCCACGCGGGACGACGAGATGGCGATCCTGAAGTACCACCTGCCGTTTGCGGACGACCAGATGCTGAGTCTGACGGTTGATTTTCTGCAGGAGTCACACACTCTGAATCTTGATTTTTCAACCCGCGACGGGCTGAACCTGCTGCGGTTTGCGCTAAAACGACTGGCTCAGGATGCCGACCATCCTTTGTCTCGCGACGACGCATGGCGAGAGGCACTGGAACGGTGCCTGGGAGAAGATGCTGCTGATCTGCAGGCACTGGCCGAACGTCGCAGTCAGTCACTGGGCGGAAACGTTGTGCCAATGGGCCTGGGAGATTTCTTCTTTTCTCCGGACGACCCGCTGCATCCTGATCTGGGTGACGACGACGATGAAGACGACGATTTTGAACCGGGCTTTGACCAAGGCGATGACGTGCCGTTTTGATGCTAAGCGGCCCAGGCTGCGCCGCAGGCGGTACAGTTATCGCGCGACATGCTGATTTCGCCCGCAAAGTCTGGCCGCCGTCAGAATGGATTCAATCATCCCGGACGGGTCGGCGGGAGTTGTCGAATCCCATGCTCTGTCAAACGCAGTGCCGTGAGTGGGACTGGTACGGACGATGGGCAGCCCGAGCGTGATGTTGACGGCAGCGTCGAAGCCGATGAGCTTGATCGGAATGTGACCCTGATCATGGTACATGGCAATCACACCGTCAAACTCGCCGGCAACAGCTCGACGAATCAGTGTGTCAACCGGCAGCGGACCAGCAACGTTGATATCGTGATTGTCAAAGCGGCGTACGGCTGGTTCGATGATGCCACGTTCTTCGTCTCCGAACAGCCCCTCTTCGCCCGCATGAGGATTCAATGCACAGACAGCGATGGCCTTGCGGTCGCAGCCAATGTCGGCCAGAAAACGGTGCATCAGTCGAACTTTTCCCGCAATACTGTCCGTTGTCAACAACGACGGCACGCTGGCGATCGACGTGTGCAGAGTCACGTGCGCGATGCTCAGGCCGTGCAGAGACTGCTCACCTTCGACCCCCACCAGGTCTCGTAAACCCGCAATTCCCGATTCCGAAAGATGAAGCATCATCGCGAAGTCAACAACGCCACATCGTTCTGCCAGGATCTCGGTGTGTCCGGGATAGTGATGCCCGGCGGCGTGCAGTGCCGCCTTGTTCAGCGGAGCGGTGGCAATACCATCCACAGTACCTGCCTGAGCAAGATCTATCGCCGTATTCAGATATCGGAACGCGGCTTCACCAGCGGCACAACTAACCATGCGACGTTCAGACAGCGCCGTAACATCGCCCCCCGGGTTGTAACAGGCAACCGCCTGTCGATGTGCGAATTCGTCACACTGCTGTGCCAGACTCGCACGGCTCGGTGGACAGTCAGAAATTTTGTCGAAGTCAGGAGCGTCAGTTCTTAATAACTCCTGAGAAGCCTGTTGCAACACATTGTGGTCACCGATGACGAATGGTCGGCAGACGTGACAAATTGCAGGGTCCTGTAGTGCGCGAGCAACGACTTCCGGACCGATGCCCGCAACATCTCCAATTGTTATTGCTATTATAGGGCGATTCATTGTTCAATATCACAAAATGAGATATACGGAGCAAATGCAGTCTGACAACCGCGCGTCGTCCGGGAGCGTGGTTGAGCAAGCCGTCACCAACGTGGATTGAACATGCCTGTCCAGCAGGAGGTTGTGACAGCGTTGATGGTCTTGCGACGATGCATTCCCTTCAATTGCCGATCCGGAAATGCACTTGGTTGATCCTGTCAGTTTTCTTCCACGTGCGAGTGAGAGTTTAACAAAGACATCGTCTAGTTAACTCAACAGTGGCGGGCTGCCGTCACGATTCCCCTTCTTGCTGTGATTCTTCCCTTCATACGCCGAATTTCGGTGCAACTTCATTTGTTAGCCAGTTTCCTGGACAGAGTTCTTCTGCGCCATTTATCTCTATTTGCGATCACCGATCAGGCGCGAGGAAAACATCGCGGTGATTCGACTCATCTTCCGTCCCACCGTCATCGGTGCTGATGGTTCTCAGGATTAGAGCAAACCGGTTCCAGACCTTCCTTACGGCCCACATCAATAACGTTGCGGCGAAGCTGGTCTGATTTCGATGCTCCCTTCCAGAAAAACAGCCTGCGGAGACGGTTCGTCATGACCGCGGGATTGCCCGACCCGGCACACCTTTCGCTTACTGGATCGCAGATATTACGAAAACACTACAACCCCTGTTTATTAACGAGAGAAAAATGTCAGACGACCGTACAACGACAAACAATGCCGCGGATGAGCTCGCAGACGAAGCCCCACTTGCTCGGCTTCGATCAACACAGTCCCTCATGTCCGGAATCGGCTCCAGAAGATATCGGCTAAGAAGACCGCTGTCTCTGTTCCGCAGGTCCGCCAACACACCTTCGCCGACAAGCTCTGGAAACAACAAGAAAGGATACGGTGAACTGCAGTAAGCGTCGGCAAATGCCAACGACAGAGCGATGCTCACGTTCTCACACGAAAACGCTGAGCACCGCTGACTGAATTGCAACAAATGTCCCAGGTGGGAATTCTGTGTGACCGGCCCCACGTCCCCTAGGCGTACCGTAAACGCATCACCTGGGCCAAAACGTATTTCTCAAGGCCAGGTATCGTCCCTGCCTGCCCGGCAATTGCCTTCAGATGTCGCACCACGACACCAGGCGGTTCGGTGAAGAACGCTTCTGAATGGGGACGAATATCAGCCAATAAGTTGGGTTTGTGAAGTTATTCCGCCATTGCGAGCTGCAAAGACTGGCCAAACGAAGCAGAATTCAGCCGAAATTCGGGCTGGGAAAGGCTGGAATGCTGTCCCGAGGGTTCGTTCTGAGATCCGGGTTTCCCCCCCTCGAGTGGCTTGAAAATCCGCGACGCCAAGCATAAGGTCCACAAGAGCTTACATGGTGTCGCCCTGACCGGTTGAACACGTTGGAATTGAATTCGACGTGTTCCCGAATTATGAAGATTACGGAACTGGCTTTAAGCCGCCGGAGATATTTTGTGTCCGTTGGATTTGGGGACGACTTCAAAGAACAGGTACGCGCAGCCACCAGTATTCATGACTTGGTATCTGAGACCGTCAACCTGACACCGAACGGTCGCGACTATAAGGGGCTGTGTCCGTTCCACGACGATAAGAATCCCTCGTTCAACGTCTATCCGGATCGACAGACTTACCGGTGTTGGGTGTGCGACAAGGGTGGGGATTGTTTCACATGGGTACAGGAAATTCAGGCCACGACGTTTCCAGAAGCTCTCGAAATCCTCGCTGAGCGGGCAAAAATAGAAATTCCAAAACGAGCTCAGTCTGAGTTCGCTAAGAAATCACAGGACAGCAAGGTCACTCAACACGAAATTGTGGAGTGGGCGATCAGCCTGATGCAGCAGGCTCTCCGGATGGGAGAAGCCGGTGCACTGGCTCGTGAGTACGCGAAGAAACGCAATCTGTCAGAGGAAACGACGAGAAAGTTTCGTCTGGGTTATCACCCGGAAAACTGGAGTTGGATATTAGACAAAGCGAAAGGGCGGTTCACTGAGAAGCAGCTGCTGAGCGTGGGACTAATCGGTGAAAGGGACAACGGACGTGGTTACTACGACAACCTTGTCGGCCGCTTTGTGTTTCCGATCATTGACGAAAGAGGACGTCCTGTTGCCTTCGGTGGACGAGTGTTGCCTGGAAGCAACATCGAGAGTCCGGCCAAATACTGGAACAGTCCGGAAACAAATATCTTCCTGAAACGGAGGACGCTGTATGCGTTTGAGCAGGCTCGGGACACAATCCGATCCAGCAAGAGTGCAATTATTGTAGAAGGGTACATGGACTGCATTGCCTGTCATCAGGCCGGTGTCACTAATGTTGTGGCGACCCTGGGGACGGCACTGACAGAAGATCATGTCAAGTTTTTGAAACGTTTTGCTGTGGAACGTGTTGTTTTGCTTTACGACGGAGATCAGGCGGGAAGGGACGCCGCCGAACGAAGCATTGGGCGGTTTCTTGCTCAGGATCTCGATCTACGGGTACTGACGCTGGAAGAAGGTCAGGACCCGGCAGATTACCTCAAAGATCACTCGAAAGAGGAATTTGAAGTCCTGATTGGCACTGCACCGGAGGCTTGGGAATACAAATTGCATACTGTGACTGATCGATACGGGATCGATTCCGTCAGCGGGCGGCAGCAGGTGATGAATCAGTTGATGGACTTTCTGGCAGCGGCTCCCGGGCTGGAGGGAACGCTGCGAGAAGACTTGATCCTTCGAAAGGTGTGTCAGCGAGTTCAGGCGGACGAAATTACGGTACGACGAGAACTGCAGGAGTTACGACGCAAAAAAACAACACGGCGTTTCATTCGGCAGGACCAGCCCGCCCAGTCGGAGCCGCTCAATCTGAAATTCAACGGAACAGACCTTGCCGAACGTGAACTGTTGGAAATCATTCTGAGTTGCCCGGAATACACGGACTACATCCGACACCAGATCGGTGCGGATGATTTTAGTAATACGCAGCACCGGCAGTTGCTGGAGCTATGTTTTGATCTTGTGACGGAAGAAGGAATACTTCCCGATGCTCAAAGTGTGATCGCAGCAGCGGAATCGGACTCAGCGATCCTGAGTCTGGTGAATGCTCTGCTGGACACGGCGAGTGAGAAAGGAATCATGGAACTCATGCGTGAGCAGCCACTCACGAATGAGACGGGTGGAACATCTGTTCCACCGCACCTGGAGCGGGTATTACACCCGCTTCTCCATCGGCGTGCCAAAAACCAAAACTTGTTGTCGAAACAAAAACTGGCTCAGGCGGATTCGTCATCGAGCAGACTTAACACCGACACAATGGATGCACTCCGGCGTATTTTTCGTTTCCGACAAAGTCAGATGGGTGACGACCCCCCATCTCTGAAATAAACGTTGAGGAGCACATCGAGTATGCATCGATTGGATGAAACACTAGCGAAACTTGTGTCTACGGGATTGAAGCAGGGCTACCTGTATTTCTCACAGGTTCACGATTATCTGCCCAACGAGGCAGCTGATCCGCGCAAGCTGGATCACTTGATCATGGTTCTGGAAGAACTGGATCTTGAACTGCGCACGGACCCCATTGTCTACGCGGACGAAACTCCGGCGGATAAACGCAAACGTCGACCGGAAATCCGCCTGGACGAAGAGCCAACCCGCGGAACGGAAGATCCGATCCGCATGTACCTGACTCAGATGGGCGAGATCCCGCTGCTGACTCGCGAAGAAGAAATCTTCCTTGCCAAGCAGATCGAAGTCACTCGCCGACGGTTTCGTCGAGCTCTGTTGAGCTGCGATTTTGCAATGAACTTTGCCTTCGAAACGCTGTCGCAGGTGAACCGAAGTGAACTTCCCTTCGACCGGACAATTAAAGTGTCCATGACGGAAAGTCTTGAGAAAGAACAGATTCTCGGCCGCATGCCGCACAATCTGTCCACCGTCGCGTCGATCCGCGAACGGGATCTGACTGACTTCGCGATGGCCCGATCACTTGGGCTGGACAGCGAACAGGGACTGGAAATTCGTCGCCAGATTGACGAGCGTCGTCGTCGCAGCTTAACGCTGCTGGAAGAAATGAGTCTGCGAACTCAGCGACTGCAGCCCTGCATGAAGCGACTGGAACAGATTTCAGCTCGCATGCTCGATCTGCAGGATCAGATCAACAACCTGAAGGATCTGTCGTCTGCAGAAGACGAACGAGTCAGCATGCAGAAAGAACTGCATGACCTGATCGACCTGACGCTGGAAACTCCGAATTCGCTGGGTGCCAAGATGGCGAATCTGGCATTGCGATACGAAGAGTACGAGCAGGCGATGCGTGATCTTTCCGGTGGCAACCTGCGACTGGTCGTGTCCATTGCCAAAAAATATCGCAACCGTGGCCTGACGTTCCTGGACCTGATCCAGGAAGGCAACACCGGCCTGATGCGTGCTGTTGACAAGTACGAGTATCGACGCGGCTACAAGTTTTCGACCTATGCCACGTGGTGGATTCGCCAGGCAATCACGCGAGCGATCGCTGATCAGGCGCGAACGATTCGAATTCCGGTCCATATGATCGAAACGATGTCCCGACTGCGGGCTGCCGCTCGTGACCTGCTGCAGGAAATGGGCCGCGAACCATCGGTCGAAGAAATGGCAGAAGTCGCTGATCTGCCGATCGAGGAAGCTCGCCGAGTAATGCGAATCAGTCGCCAGCCGATCAGCCTGGACAAACCGCTGGGAGAGGGCGAAGACAACAGCTTCGGTGAATTTGTGGAAGACAAAAGCAACGACAGCCCTGTCAGCAATGCCGCGTCTGAGATGCTCAAGGACAAGATCGATTCCGTATTGAAGACGCTGACATATCGTGAGCGAGAAATCATCAAACTGCGTTACGGTCTGGGCGATGGTTATACTTACACGCTGGAAGAGGTCGGTCGCATCTTCAAGGTGACTCGGGAACGAGTTCGTCAGATTGAAGCCAAGGCCGTTCGCAAACTGCAGCACCCGGTTCGCAGCCGCCAACTCCAGGGATTTCTGGAAGGCATTACGGCAATCGCAGCGGGACATTAATCGCAGCGGCAATCAACGAAATGAAGAAGCCCGGCATTTCAGCAATGCCGGGCTTTTTTTGTAACGGTCTTATTGCGCTTCGTCTTCTGCTGAATGCAATTGCTCGTCAAGGATGGCCAGCGCGGTTGGATCGTCTACGAAGTGCTGCTGCAAAGCAGACAAGGGATCATCATGAATCCGCTGCAGCAATTCCACGCCCAGCTGCAGATTTCCTGATCCGGAAGACACCATACTCCCCAGCGATTTCAGCAGGGCGTCGATCAGATGTTCGGGGTGTGAGTCGTATTTGAGCAGCATCTTCACGCAGGCGGCAGCAGTTGTCGGATCACTTCGTCGTAATACGTCGGTAACGACCTCCAGCAGATCGCCATCGTTTTCAAATCCGGGCCGCAGCGCAGAAATGGCGGCACGGCGGAGTACGGCCGGGCCGTCTTCGGCAATGATCACCAGCTCGTCGTGAATTGCACGTGACACCGATTTGCACTGCCCCAGAATCAATGCGGCAAGCCGCTGAATTTCAAGCTCACGATGATGAAGCAGCTCCGCGACCGTGTCAATCAGATCAGGATCGACTTCATCCGCAGCGTGCAAATCCATCATGGCGCCAAGTTGCATGCTACCGCTGTCATGCCGCAATTGCGTCATACGAAAGCCCACAGAATTGTCCGGCGAGCGATCCAGAAAATCCTGTTCAAAGCTGCAGTCGACCGTCTTTCGCAGGAACCGAAGCCCCTTCTCCAGACCTTCCCTGGCATCAAGCCGCAGTAGTGAGGCGACGTCGTTGAAGCCCGCGTCAAGCGACCAGTCGGCCAATGCCATGCTGTAGCCGATTTCGAGTGGACTGAGTGTTCCCACGCGGGATTTTTCCCATGGCATCTGCGTTGAAACGCTGAGCTGATCGGCGGCCTCGCGCAAAGCGGCATTTGCCATGACCGGACCAAAACCAAAAAACAGCGGCAATATTTCAAACGTGCCTTTGGGAACACTTTCAGCAAGAGATTCCGTCTTGATGAAATACTCTGCTGCAGCCACAGCGGTCACGGCAGCCAGCCGATAAGGCAGGTCATCTACTTCCGGGTGCAGGCCGATAGCTGTCACCTGACCGGCATCGTCAAATACGAAGCGATAGTGTAATGTCTGTCCGTTCACGGTCAGATCGTCAGTGTCGTCCCAGTCGACATCGATCGACTGGCCGGGCAGCGCCAAACGACTTTCAACAAATGCGAACAATCGAGCGGGCAGGTTGTCGTGATCACAGTCTGCCACAATCGCATCAATTTCATGCGGCGCGATGACGGTCGCAGACGGAATACGATGGCGTCCCAGCATCCGTGCGACAGTTGCAAATCGACGTTCGCACTCCACCTTGCTGGCCAGTGGAAGAGGTGGGTGCGGTCGGAAGGGCCAGATCACAATCGTATCCTCATGGTGGGTGTCGCACGGAAGTGTAACGGTGCCGGCGAGCAATTTCGCAGCTGAACGGTGGCGGAAGTCGCAACACCTCGGTGAAGGGCGTTCTGAAGCAGTTTACAAATGGACGGAAGCGGTTCTGGCGCGTGGAGCGGCCGTTCTGCTATTAAGACACATCAACCATGGCCATGAGTCAGCGAACTTCGCTGTAAACCGGCACTTCGCGATTCGACGGCACGAATCACTGACGACGTCGCCACGCCGATCTTACGTCGGCGAAAGAATGACTTTCGGGCTACGCGTGGAGAGAATTCACTGCCGCATTGTGGCAGTGAATCAGTATCTGCGAATTGGCGACGCCGGCTGAACTCGCAGCAGCCGCGCCGTCGGGCGTTGCTGGTCGATCAGCACGGGCTGCGTTGTCTGAGCAATCGTGACGTTGCCGGCTGCGTCTCTCACCAGCAAACGAAAATGCAAAGTGGTCGGCATCCCTGGCTGAATCGGCATCTCAAAGGAACGTTCGTCTATCTGCCAGTCAAATAATGGCGTCCACGGGCCAGCGGCACTCACGGCAGACTCAAGACGTACAGGCGCAGCTGACATATTCTGGTCGGCAATCTGCCACGTCAGATGCACTCGTCCCTGACCATCAGCCAGCACCTGTGGTTGTGCCAGGTCGGCGTGTGGTGGGGTCTGGTCCACAAGAATCACGATACCCGGACGTTCGCCGGGTTGTGGCGGGGGCTCGCTGAACCCAAGACCATTGCGGACACGAATAGCGAAGCCGAACGTGCCTTCACCACGAGTATCCACCTGAAACGGACTTTGCAGATCGATATCGCTGTCGTAGCGGAACCATTCGCCTCCGTTGTTCTCGGTAACAAAAAGATCCACAGAACTCACACCGGACGGCCCGACGTCTTCGACCTGGTACGCGATATCAAACACACGATTATTCACGACCTGCCTGCTTCCAGAGATCAGTCCGTTGGGCTGAGTGATCGGTCTGGATCGGTCGGAAATTTCTGCATTGTAGGAAGCGTTATTGAACGCCATTTGGCCACCATATGGCTGCGTAGCGGCGCTGCCGGCGACATTGTACTGCTGTGAACGGAACGGCGTCGTTCCCACAACCTGCGATCCGGTCGGTTGTCCAGCGTCGTTAAGGCCCGTCGAACTTTCAGGCAGAACAACGGGGGCGTTGTGTACCGCAGCAGGCGTGGCGGCACTAAGCACGATTTGGCCGGTGCCCGTGCCCTGATTGCCTGCCAGGTCCGTCATGAAACCCCGCACAGACACCGAAGTTCCCGGCAACGACTGAACCGTTGTCTGGCCTGACGGCGTGGATGCTCCCTGCAACGGTCGCCAACGACCATTGATGCCCTCAGCGTACTCCAGGCGTACGGACCCGAGATCGACATCTTGGCTGTTGGTTGTCCATGAAATGTTGACCTGACCGCTGGCCGTTTCAGCCAGTTGAAACTGAAACTGGGGGGCTGTGATATCGACAGAGACCTGTAGCTCTGGTTGTAGCCGACCAGTGTCGCCGACAGGAATTCCAGCATTGTCCGTCACACGTACCGCAAAGGAATACAGACCGTCGCCAGGTGCTTCAAACTGAAAGCCACCGGCGGAGGCTGCAACTTTCTGCACCTGTTCCAGCGGGCCGCCATTGGCGGACGCGAACAGTATGGCGTATCCGGAGACCGGGCCAACGCCGCCGGATTCCACAGCGAACGGAATCCGAAAGCTGGTTGTGTTGGTGAGTAGCGGCGTGTCGGCGGCGGCAATCCCGGACAGTGCCAGTACCGCAGCGGCGCATACCGAAAGCCGAATCAGTTCTCTGAATTTCATCCCAGCGTTCCTTCGTCGGGCAACACCATATCAGGACGGCATGGCGGCAACAAAAACTCGAACGACCAATCGCAACAGAATTCATACACGTCCGAAAAACGGAGAGTGATTTCCCCAAAGGTATCCAGTGAGCGCATGTATGGTCTCACGCAATCGATATCGGGAACAGCGGTTATGGCACTTGATCCGAATGATCGCATGGCAACGGTGAGAGCGTTCACACCGGGCAGATGCTACCCAGACCTCCTGTCTTAAACGTCGACCGGTAAAAACTGCCTGAGTGCGTATTCTCAGGCACCCACGCCAACCTCAACCGAACAGAAAGAACGTCAGCCTATGAATGCTCGCGGCGAGGATGATGTGACTCCTGCGAATCTCTCACGCCGCCCGAGCAACGACCGTGTCAGTGGCAGACGCCGTACGACAGGGAAATTCGCGCCGACCATCTTACTTGCTGAACAGTCCGAACAGGCCACCTTTTTTCTTTTCGGTGACGACATGATTTGCCCGTTCGTCTTCGCTCATACTCAGGCGTTTCGTCAGATCATTGATGCTGCGCGTCAACCGCGCTTTCGGAGCAAACTGTGTCAGCGGGATGCCGTTGTTGCGGGAACCCACCATCGTCGCGTAGTCATTTGGCAGTTGCCAGAAAACTTCCCGACCAATCGTTTCCAGTGCCTTGTTCAGGCTGATATCGGTGTCTTCCAGTCCCATCCGGTTGACGACAATTTCAACCTTTTTGTCCAGCCCGTTCGCCTGTTCAAGAAACTGAATGACGCGGACCACGTTTCTGAGACATGTCAAATCCAGTTGTGTCACCACCAGAATTCTGTCGGACACTTCCATGGCCGACATGTCCAACGGGCCGAAGGATTTGCTGGCATCGATAATCAGGTGTGAGAACGTTGCTTTCAGAAGCGCCAGGATCCGTCTCAGGTCGTCCGGTTGTACCAGATCCTGACTCTCCACTTCGACAGGACGTGGCAGCAGATAAACGCCGCAGTCGTGTCTTGTTAACGAACGTTTCAGCAGCCCGTAATCAAGTCGGCTGACGTTTTCGGTAACATCACGAATGGTGTAGTCGGGGATGATGTCGAGCCAGACATCGGCGTCACCAAGTGTCAGGTCAAGGTCGATAATCACGGGTGAATTTGCGGGATCCTGTGCCAAAGCCGCAGCTACGTTGACACACATCGACGTGCTGCCCACACCGCCGCCAACCCCAACAACGGTGACGATCTGACTAGCGCTGCCTGCGCCTTCTCCGTCAGTGCCGCCGAGTGCAGCGCGAATGCGGTCGAGCGCTGCAACAAAGTCATCCAGCTGCAACGGCATATTGAGAAACTCACGGGCTCCCTGCCGTATCACCTGAAGAATCAGACTGCCTTCCTGTGAGTTACTGGTCACAAGCACAGCGCATTGTGGCACGGTTCGAGTAATCTCACCGATCAGGTCGATGGCCTGTTGTGGGTTGCCGTCGACGTTGATGAGTGCCATGTCCGGCTGAGTCTGCTGGATCACGTCCATGAAGAATTCATAACGCGAACATTCCGCCTCAAGCCACACGGTGTCGATTCCCAGCAACAGCGTCTTAAGCAAATTGCGGGTCGCCTCGTCAGGATCCATGGTCGCGATTCGTAGAACACTCTTCATTTCGTGCCTCGTCTTGCCTTCACAACTAGGTTCGTTTCCGCTGCAGATTCCTTCATAACTGCTGACCTTAACGCATCAGAGGCGATATCAGCCCGGTTGCCCGGGAACTCGATCGTGTCCTGAGTTTCGATGGAACTTCCAACGACGCCGGCTGAACGATTGATGATTTGGCCGCTCCATCAATTCGATCCCGGACCGCCGCTTCCGGGATGGGCAATCCAATGTCTGGTGTTGGTGTCTGAATCTGCGATTCCGTGCCTGGCGAAATGAGCATCGGCTCCTGCGGGACAATCGTCGGTGCCGCACTTTGTCCGGCACTGTCTGCCGGACAATAGGATCCCGTAGCACAGCCTTCACCTTGACGGCCAGACCGTCCGAAGCCGCACCCGTTCGGATGCTGGCTGCAGCGACCGTTTTGATTGCATTCCCTGCAGTTAAACGTTGCATCGCAGTCAGAACCTGTCCGTGGGATTTCCAGCATGTTATGAAAGAACAGTTCGTGGTCCGTGGGAGTGTCCGTGAATTTTCCCGGACCGCCCACCGGTACCTGTTCGGGCGACATGGGAGCGACGTATTCCGGTGTCACAAGAATGATCAATTCGGTCTCGGACTCTGTAAATTCTTTGTGACTGAATGCCGCTCCAATCCACGGCAATTCACCGAAGAACGGCAGTTTGGCTGTGCTTCCGGTTTCCCGAGTTGAAATCAGGCCGCCGATAACAAGGGTTTCGCCGAAATTCATTTCCACCTGAGTGCTGACTTTTCGGACGGTGAACGAAGGCACAGTAATGCCGTCGACGGTCACGGAATTGGCAAAGTCCCGTTCAACAACGGATGGTTCCACCTGAAGTCGCAGTCGTCCATTTCCCAGAATGTGTGGCACGCATGTCATAATGATGCCGAACGGCTTGAATTCGATGGCGGTCGTCCCCAGACCGGCAGGAACAATGACAGGTGCTTCGCCACCATTCATCAATTCCGCCGGCTGCCCATTGTGCGTCACGATCATCGGCGTGGCGTGAATCTTCAGCAGTCCTTCCGTCCGCAATGCGTCGACGAATCCCTGAAAAATTGAATTGGGATTCATGAAGCCGAAGGAAACTGAGGCGTTGGAAAAGCCCGTGAATGTGGCTGTGGCACCAGCCCCCGTGACGGTCAGGCCGCTGACGGGAGTAATTGGTCCAGGTGTGCTCAACAGGTAACTGCTGTTGTTGATTAGCCCGAAGTTCATCCCCATCCTGCGTAGTTTTGACCGGTTGACTTCCATGATCGTCGCCTTCAGCATGACCTGCTGTACGCCGCCGATCCTCATGTGGTCCAGCACGTTCGGATAGAATTGCTCGGCAATTGCCACGATTTCGTTGATGTTCTCGGGGCGGGTCACCCAACCACTCAGCAGCACGGCACCTTTGATTTCCTCGACGTGAATGGCGTCGTTCGGATAGAGGCGCTTCAGGTACGATTCGAGGTGTCGGATGTCTCCGCGAACGAGAATTTCTACCTGGGAGTATTGGTCGAATTCGTCAATGATGGTGACCGTCGTGACGCCGGTGGCAAGTGCGTAGACGGTGACCTGATCGGGGTGCCCCTGTACCGGATCAACTTTGATGACATCCGCGTCAAAGTCCAGCACGCTCTTGATTCGAGCCGTGTGCTGCAGGATCGTGGTGAATTTCTCGAAGATCGAGACCTCGTTCACGCCCGACTTCAGGTGGTAAACCGGCGACGTCCCGGCCGATTGGCCGTATGCCGCGCATGACACTACGCCGGCAAGAAGGGCCGCCGTACATACTGTCGTGAAATATCGTCTGTCAGCCTGCATCCTTGCACTCCAACAAAGGTGAAGAGCGGTCCCGGGCAGATTGCCCGGGAACCGCATCCCCAACTCATAACGCGCTCCGCGCGATTCCGTGTTTCGGCAGACTGCTCAACATTGTTACAGCCTGAAAAAACGTATTTTACTAATTGAACAAATCCAATAGCCCGGAGGTCAGCTCCTCCAGTCCACCTTCATCCAGGCCTTCAGGCCCTTCCAGTCCGCCGACTGGTGCCGACGGCAGTCCACCCTGTGGCGAACTACTCTTTGATGCGCCATTCAATGGCAATTGTTGTTCCGACTTTTCAATCGGTACGTCGCTGTTCAGGTTAACCTTTTCAACGCGTACGATTCCCGCTTCATAGATGGCCATGGTCCAGAACTCTTCGTCGTCATCCTCAACCAGCGGTTGTGATCGTACCGGACCAAATTCGTTTGCAAGTTGTGCAATGATGCCTTCAGGCTCTTCCGGTGGCAAAGCGAAACCGCCCAACCCCCGGCCAACATCAAGGGTCGATGTGGAATTCACCGCATCAGAGTTTCCCCCCTCGAGATCGTTTTCCGTAATACCCGTCATCGAAATCTGTTCTTTGTCAGAACTTGACCGAAGAACGGTTGAGATGTCTCCCTTTGTATCAGCAAGCTCAAGAATCAACATTTGATCCTTTGTCACCAGCAGCGAAATGTTTCGCGCCTGAGTATTCCCAGTCCCCGAATTCACACCGAAAACTTCCGCACCGACAGCAAAAACCTCAATGTACTGCAGCAGCGGCCGAACTCTCCGTATCTGTTGCCCAGTGGTTGGATCCCTGTGACTATCACTGAGTAACAGGTCGATCCGATTGCCCGGCCGCAGCATTCCGCTATGAGTCTTGTTAGCATCTACGGGAATGGTCATGACACGCATTCCATCTGGAATCACTGCGCTGGCCCCCGTTTGCCCCCGTTCCGTCAGTTGATCGACAAAGATATAGTCTCCCGCAACACGCGATACTCTGAGGGACCGTTCTTCGATCTGTTCTAAATCCGTTACGACTCCTTCTGGACAGGTGTCCACGTTGACGGTGGAAAACATCGTGTTCAACTCACTCAGCGTGTCACCCTGAATGATTGGATTCGCTGCCACCAACACCTGAACTGTCTGAACGTCTTCGTTATTTCCATCATTCTTGCTCAGGTGCTGTTTGACGCCCAGCATCGCCACAAGGCCACAGGCACCAGCTACAAGCAGAAGTATCAATGTCTGGTTTTTCATTGTCCGGAGACTCCCGGCTCCCCTGATCGACTGAGCGTCCCGCAGTATCTGCTGCAGTTTGAAAACTGCCACAACTCCACGAAAAACGCACAAACGTCAAGATCGAGCCATGCCCCATCAGCATCATCATCATCATCGGCACAGTCGGAAACTCTGCTTCAATAATGCTGGCAGGAATACCATTCAAAAAAATCTCCGCTACCCCCCGCAGCGAAGCTCAGTCTCAAAAAACACCCCGCTGGTGACGTAATCAGCAGCGGAAATTGATTCAGGTATCGATTCCCTACATCAGGCCGGCATACATGAAGTAGCCGATTGTGCCGATGCAGATGGGAATGCCATAGGGCAGCAGAAACATGGATGGTTTCCGGTCGGCAGCGATTCTTGACAGTTCATAAGGATTTTTTATGACCGTCCATTCGCTCAGAATGGTCAGAAACTGCTCGTAGTGCTTCTTCCATGCCCCGCGAGACGCAACCATCAGAACTGCCATCACAGCACCAACAATGACCGAAACGCAGAATGCATAAAAAGTTGTCTGCCATCCCAACCACGCCCCAATACCAGCCATCAGCTTGACATCTCCTGCTCCCATGCCGCCAACAGCATACAGCGGAAGCAGACACAGTAACCCGCAGCACATGCCGGTTAATCCGAAAAGCAGCCCGTCAAAACCGCCAACGCAGGTCGAAAAGACAAGCCCCGAGAGAACCATTGGAAAAGTAATCCAATTCGGAACTCGCAGCTCCTTGCCGTCAATCCATGCTGCCAGAATCAAAATGGCTGACACCAGTTTGACATGCCAGTTTGCTATGAAAATTTCGTTCCAGTCCATCATTCTTTTCCTGTTGCGTTTCGAGTTATGAGTTGATTTGGACTCGATCAGCTCCGCTTCGGGAATTAAGGCGGTAAATCCTGGCAGCGTCCAAAGAGTGCGGCCAATGGATTTCAGCGTCGAGTCAGGCACGCCCGGCAGGCATAAAAAACTGAAGGGTGAACAGGATGAAGGCCATCGCTGCGAAGCCGGTGCCCTGCATCAGGTCTGAAATCGAAAGTTCGATCCAGTATGGCAACATGCTTTTTCCCTTTTGAATGGTTTGTGATCCGAGTCAGACCTGAACAAAAAAGACATCGTCCACTGGCACATCTTCCGTGCCAGTGGACGCATCCTTCTGTGACAATGGCTCACCACAAAGATGAGCGTCACGCTTATGTCAGGTATGAACCAACCTGCTGGAACTTGCTGTTTGCAGCACCACCGATGGTGGAGATAGCAGCCAGACAGACAACAATGATCAGAGCCAGCATGACTGCGTACTCAACTGCAGTCGGGCCATCTTCGGATACAATGAACTTCTTAACACTGTTAGCGAACTTCAACATCTCAATTACCCCCAAAGGAACTCAACGGTGAATGACAGCAGGACCCCTCCGTGCTGCCAGAATTTCGGCCTGGCAATTAATTTTTGCGCAGCCTGTAAAGTGTGTCGATGGGCACGCGAGGCCAATAGTCGACTCGTTCAAACCTAGGTTGCGGTTTTTGTCGGTCAAGGAACTTGGGTAGAAAAGCGAAACGTTTCATTTCGCGTTGTAACGGTCATGCGGCATGGGAGAGTACCGACTCAGCCGATATGCAGGATCCCTGCTCCCCAATGCACGAATTTTCGCCCAGCCCCAGCGCACGCACAATGACATCTGCTGAAGCACGAATTCAGGGCAACCGCGATTCCTGAATTTCAGCGAAGCCAATAAGAAAAGGCTCGATCCTGGATGGATCGAGCCCTCTTTGATTTCATTTGGCCGGTGTCGAGACAACCAGTATCTTTGTTCTGCAGCTGACGCAGACCAGTCGCAAACTGCTTATGTCAGGTATGAACCCACCTGCTGAAACTTGCTGTTTGCAGCGCCACCGATGGTGGAAATGGCAGCCAGACAAACAACGATGATCAATGCCAGCATAACTGCGTACTCAACTGCAGTCGGGCCGTCTTCAGAGACAATGAACTTTTTCACACTGTTGGCGAACTTCAGCAAACCCCTCAGGTTGGACCCAAAGAAAAGAGTAGACAGCACGGGAAGCCTGCCCCGCTGCCGTCTCAAAACCCCGTCACTGCGTGAGAGATCCCATTGATTCCCAGTCCGTTTTCATGCGTCGCAGCACAGATGCCGCACGGACAGGTAGAGATCGCCAAGTGGAACGTAGGTCGAAAACGGAACGGATTCAGGTATTCTTTCCGAAGTTGCGCGGGGGTGTCGTGACATGCGTCCAGGTACACGCATCGTGGCGAGTCTGTCGGTTAAGTAAGATGCCGCGACGGTTGTACCGTGAACGAATCGTTGCACCGCATCGGCATGGACTGGTTCATTCGACGTCGCCGAAGTACTGTCTGGCGACTGTAGAAGAAGACGTTGGATCCCACGAGCTGCAGCGTCAAGCCAATGAGCGGCAATACAGCACCGGGTTTTCTGCGTTGACTATGCGGAAATCGTTGAAGAGATCGACCGGAATGGAAAGCGCCCCGAAATCATTGTCGCAGTCGTCTTTTCGATGGCCGGGGAAAGCCGAACTCGTTATCTTAGAGGTTGTGTCCAGGACACCCTCACGCGCGTGCTGCCCCTGTGTGAGACGCTGGGCATTCAGATGAAAATATGGGAACAGGCCGATGTTTGTCAGAATTCATTCCAGGGCGTATAAGTACGGAAACTTCGGCGTACTCGCGTCTGCACGGCAAAAGGAACACTTCCTGTCATATGGTAAAACACCGGGCGTCATCGCAATTCGCGGGAATCCAGGACGGGACGGAACCAGCAGCTCAGGAGGAGAACGCACATCTCGTGGCGGGGCCGATGCTCGGTCCGAACCATACCGACCACCTGTTCATGATGGCGGAAATGTTACTGCGAAAGCGTTGCTGATCGGCGGGTGTGTGTTGGCGGTCGGTGTGCTGGCCCTCGCGGCAGTCAGATTTTCTCAGGTTTCTTCTGCAGACGCAGGATCATCTGACTCAGCAACCGCACAAGGACCGGTCAGTGAGAATCCGGGCAGCGACGTTGCTGTTGAAGACGAACCAGATGAAAGCATCAAAATCCCGGAAATTGCAATCCCGGAAGATGCGGACGACCCCCAGGCGGCAACTCCTAAGCGTGATAAGAGAGTCCGAGTTGCAGACGCTTCCTCAACAGACGTAGTGTCACCTGGAACGGAAGAAGACGACGCGTCGGCAGTCAACTCTGCAGAACTCCCGGAGGTGACTGTTCCCGACATTTCCCGAATTGACGGCCCGATCGCAGTACCAAAATACAACCATCCTGACCCATATGCCGAGGTGCAGACCGTTGACTTGATCAGCGATGTTCGCGGCCGTCGCGTGATGGCCTCACTAAATGAGATCTGCGTGCACATCATTCCATTTGCAAAAGACGTCCGCGGCGATGTGTCCGCAGCGGTTTCCTCGGGTGTTCGCGGAGCGTTGGAAAGATGTCAGCTGCGGTACCGGGGTGGAATCAGTGAACCGATCGTGCTGGTGCACTTAGATGTGGTCCGGGACGGTGACGTCCAATCGCTGTCCATGACGGCAACATTGCTCGTCAACAGGGACTCGCGGATGCTGAAGGTATGGCAAAAGACGGCGGACATCGGAGCCGTTACAGATCAGGCTCTTCGGAAAGGAATCCTGCCGCCGAATCTTAATCGGGGTGTCAGTGGTTTCTTCACCGAGCTGCGAAGTCAATTTGTCGACGTCCGACGACAGTTCGCGGCAAAGTAAACCGATAATTCGCAAACGGTCCGCAGTTGAGCGTGTCAGAGTTTCTCATACGCGATGCGTACAACTGTTTTCAGTCTTCAGGCGGCCTGTGTCCAGCGCATAGTGTATCCGTAAGAACCAGCGAAGCTCATTGCTGGTCTGACGTCGCGAGCCTGGTGAATTCTGCAGCTGACTGTTCCCAGCGGGCCGCGAGTGCTTCCACCTTTTCCGGATGCTCAGCCGCAAGGCCATGCTGCTCGGCGCGGTCTGCCTTGATGTCGTAAAGTTCCCACGGTTCGCCCTTCGCAGCAACCAGTTTCCAATCACCAACACGCACGGCTTTATGGCCGTCATGAAACCACCACAAATGGTTGTGGTCCAGGCTGGTATCGGCCGTGAACACGGGCAACAGGTTTTTCCCTGGTGCTGCAGGAACAGCTGTGCCTTGCCATTCCTTCAGTGGTTTTGCGCCACACACTTCGCGAATGGTTGGCACAATGTCGATCACGTGCCCGGCAGTGCGACGGAATTCCCCCCTGGCAGCAATGCCATCGGGCCAGTGAACAATCAATGGAGTTGAGATGCCACCCTCGTGAACCCATGTCTTGTGTCGACGGAACGGAGTGTTGCACGTTGTCGACCAGCCGGGGCCCAGACACAGGTACGACGCCTCTGATCCCGGACTCGCCGATGGATCATGTCCATCCGACCGCACCATGATCTCCGCACTGGCGCCATTGTCTGACAGGAAGAAGATGAGAGTGTTGTCGAAGGCGTCCATGGCTCGCAGTTGATCCAGCACACGTCCGATTTCCTGATCGACTCGATCAATCATCGCCGCGTGAATGGCCATCTTGGCGGCCTGAAATGACATTTGTTCTTCCGTGAGTGTGTTCCACGGAACGGGACGATTGACTTCGCCCGGACCCAGAATCTTCAGGTGATCCGGAAAGTCATAGGGAGGACCAAGCGTCCGCTCAACAGCAGAAAGATCAGCACTCAAAAGACCCAGATGCTTCTGTTTCTGCCATCGTGCTGTGCGGACAGCTTCCCAGTCCTGCTGATATTTTCTGGTGTACTTCGCGATGTCTTCGGGCAGGGTGTGCAACGGAAAGTGCGGCGCCGTAAAGGCCAGATAGTGGAAAAACGGGCCGTCGGAGTGGTTCTGCTGATGGTCCTGCAGGCAACGAATGGCGTGATCAGCAATCTCCACAGTGGCATAATATCCGGAGTCCTTCTCCACGGGGGGAAGCGGCTGATCATCGTTCGAGTGTTTGATGGGATTGAAGAATCGCCCCTGATCCAACAGTAGGTACGAACGATCGAATCCAGCCTGCAGCGGAAGTCCATCGATGTGCCATTTGCCTGAGTGATAGGATCGATATCCGACAGGTCGCAACATGTCAGGTAGCAACCTGGCCCAAACGGGACGCTTATTCCTGTTGCCACCTCCGCCACCGCCACCGCCACCGGGCAGGGCATCACGTCGAACCTGTTGCGCGTAGAAACCCGTCATCAGCACGGCACGAGTCGGCCAGCACCGTGCCGTATTGTAAAACTGTGTGAACCGCAGCCCATTCTGCGCCAGCGAATCCAGATGAGGCGTCTGAATCTCGCTGCCGTAGCAACCGAGATCGGAATATCCCAGGTCATCGGCCATGATCAGCAGCACGTTAGGTTGCGAATTAGACTCTGCGGCAGGCAGGGGCATTGCAAACGCCGCAAAGCAGAAAACCGCGACGAACGTGACTGCGGCGGTCGTCACTGAACGGAACGCATAATATGAGCAGTGTGAAAAACGTCTCACCGCCCGCTGGAATATCTGTTTGAACATGTCGAGTACCTGATCATCAGCAAGCCGCCTCTGGCGCTGGCGAGAGTGGGATGCCAGTTAAACCTGAAATCTCCGTTTTAAGTGAAGTGCGCGAGTCTACAGTCTAAAGGTGCCATTTGCGACGCTGTCTGCAACGACATGTCGTTGAGGGACACGTATACTGTGATCGCTATCGTGTCTGCGGACTATGGGGCAGATTTAATCACAATTTCGTAGGCGACGAAGTGAGCAACAATTATGGCGTTCGATGTCCATCGGCACTGGCAGAAAGTTTCTGAACTGCTGCAGAACAATACGCCATTTGCGGTCATAACGATGATCGACGTCCGCGGAAGCGCCCCTCAGATTCCTGGTGCGAAGGCGGTCGTCACCGCTGACGGCATTGTTGACGGAACCGTCGGTGGCGGCAGGGTCGAGGCACGTGCCATTGCACAGGCCATTGACATGCTTGAGGCCGCAAACGGGCGCAGTTGTCAGTTTGTGACATGGAACCTGCAAACAGACATCGGCATGACCTGTGGCGGCGAAGTCAAATTCTTCTTTGAATTATACCTTTGCAACGACTGGAAGATTTCACTTTTCGGTGCCGGGCATATCGCCCAGGCTCTCGTTCCCATTCTGCTGCAGATGAATTGTCGAGTGACCTGGATCGACCAGAGACAGGACTGGCTCGATCGGCTGCCGGAACACCCCAAACTGACGAAGATCTGCAGACAGGTTCTGAAGGACGAAGTGCACCGGCTGGATCCTCGCAGCTTTTTTGTGCTGATGACTCAGGGACACGCCAACGACCTGCCCGTTCTGGCAGAGGCGCTACAGACGATTCAACCACCGTATATTGGAGTCCTGGGAAGTCTGCAAAAAGCAAAAGTCGTGCGACGGGATCTTAAAGAAATGGGCGTTTCTGATGAAAAGATCGCGTCCTTCTTTTGTCCGATGGGTCTGCCCATGGGCAACAACACACCACCTGAAGTCGCCATCAGTGTCCTGTCGCAGCTTATCCAGGAACGCGATCGACTGGGAATCATTGAACAGAAGACGAAGTTGTTCTGACGCGTCCCCTGTTTGTCCTCAAGCAGCGCTGAAACTCTGTGGTTACGCACGAGCCTTGAAACAGTTTCGACCGTCCACACAGGTTTTGCGGTCAACCAGATCTTCGTCAGGCCCCAGCACGTGCTGCGTGCTGTTGCACCAGCAATTGAATCGAGTACTGCCTTCCTCTTCTGACGACTGCGGATCGGGATTTCCGGTTACATAGATCGCCTTACTGCGGAGATTCATGCAGGGAGGCTGCGGCTGAGTTTCCGTTTCATCGAACGAGCGTTTGTAACTCATCGGTTTCTCCGTGGCTTGGTAACTGGTCGTGGGCGGCCGGGGCTGGACAGAGCGAAGCGAAGCAAGCCCCGGAATCAAACTGCAACAAACCACTAGGCAATATGTGTTTCAAGTGACGGCGACGCTGAGGGTTCATTTAGCATGGGGCTGTCCAGTCCGCCGGTGTCATAGCCCGCGGCTTTCAACACGGCACGCTTGACCGCGACCTGGGCGAGCTGAATTTTGTATTCGTTCTGAGAAAGTGGCATCGCACCGGCCAGTGCTTCAATTCCGGCGATTGCAGCAGTTTCTTCGTTGACGACTTTACCACACAGTGACCGAGCTGCGGCACTCGCGATCCAGGGTTCCGGAGCGACCTGCCCCAACACGATACTGGCATTCTGCACCTTGCCCGACACCACATCCATGCTGACGGCAGCAGCGGCCAGTGGCTGATCCGGACCTTCCCCATGACGGACCTCGTAGGCCGCACTAAGTCGGTCACCGTGAGCCGGGATGATCACATGTGTCACAAGCTGCCCGGGCTGCAATACGTTTTCCAGTTCGCTGTCAGCCGCAGGCGTCCGGTAAAGACTGGCCAGATCCAGAATCTGCTCCTCGTCCTTTCCGGGGCCGATAATTCGAACCTGAGCGCCCAACGTGATCAGGGAAGGAGCCAGCCGGGACGCATTGACAAATCTGGCCGGTCCGCGGTTGCCAAGAATGGCGTGATATCGGTTGTCGCCTTCGTTAACCATGCGACCACTGTCAGCCAGTAATCCGTGCCCCTCGCGAAAATACCAGCAGTTCGGTCGCCGCATCAGCTCGCCCACCAACGTGCCCTGCGACTGCAGCTGAATACTGCTGATCCCCTGAATCACCTGTTTGGCTGAGGGGAATTCGTCTGTATTTTTGTCATCAAGAAACTCGTCCAGACAGACAGCCGCGCCAATCCAGACGCTCCCGCTGTCGTCCCGTTCGATCTGCTGCAGCGACTTGATCTCGCAGATGTTGACAACTCGGTCAGCCGTCACGACCATCCGCTTCATCAGCCCGACAAGATCCGTACCACCGGCCAGAATCGCCGTTTCTTTCTTCGGCTCCGTCAGCAGAGCAACGGCTTCGCTTTCCGTCGTCGGCTGCGCGTACTCGAAATTCTTCATGGGAATTAACCTTTCGCAGTTCGGAGTGCGTCGAGCACGCGTTTGGGCGTGAGCGGCAGAGTTGGAACACGGACGCCGGTGGCATTGCAAACAGCATTCGCAATCGCAGCACCTCCACTGATAGCCGGCGGTTCTCCCAGACCGATCACCCCTCGGGCTCTTTCGCTCTCCGGTTCATGGAAATGAACAACCAGTTCTCCAGTATCGCCGAGTCGAGGCAGTCGATAATTATCCAGTTCACTGTTGATAAACGCACCCGTCTTCGGATCGTTGATTCGTTGTTCGAACAGTGCCGCAGCAATACTCATGATCAAGGCGCCGTAAATCTGACTCTCGGCGGTCTTGCGATTCATGACCAGGCCCATGTCCTGAACAGCCACCATTTTGATAATCTTCACGACGCCGGTATCCGTATCAACGGCCACACGAGCCATTTGACAACCGGCAACGTTTGAACTCGACAACGGACTATCGTCGCCTCGTTTGTAGATCGACGTCACTTCCAGCGGTTGGATACCGATAAGACTGCAGGCCTGTTTCCACGACATTGATTTGTCGCTGTAGCCAACTACAGAAATACTTCCGTTGGAAGCCTCCAGTTTATCGGCTGGCACTTCCAGCTTCCCGGCAACCAGATCAAAAATCTGTGCCAGAACTTCCTGTGCCGCGCGACGATGTGATTCACTGACGGCACCGACCGTTGTACTTCCGCCGGATGCACCACTGAATGGGTACGTCGAACTTCCGATGTTGACTTTGACAGCGTCGATTGGCAATCCCAGTGTTTCGGCAAGAACCATTGCACAGATGGTGCGCGTTCCGGTGCCCAGATCCTGAGTGCCGCAGTACGACGGCAGTTCGAGCTGTTCGCAGTGCCACCCCATTTGTGAATACCAATGCCCAGGCCCTCAACCACGGACCCGCGCCGATTGCCTTTTCCGTGCAGATGCCAGTGTTTACGCCAGTCGATCAGATCAGCCGCAATTCGCAACTGCTCTGCGTAGACCAGCGACTTTTCAGGCGAGTCGATGTTTTCAAGGTTGCGCAAAAAGATGTCGAGACTGTCAGCCTGCATCTTAGCAGCCAGGTCATCGTAGGCGGTCTGCGTGATTGCGCAAGCCTGCGGATGATTTGGAGCCCGCCAGGCAACTGATGGCTCGTTGTCGGTAATGATGCCGGTTGCACGACGGCGCCAGTTTTTGGGCCGAAAGACGTACGGAAAGTTACCCACCGAGACGGTCGATCCGTTGAACCCGGAGGTTCCCCAGTGATGGGAGTCCCAGACCTGAACAACACCGTTCTCGTCTGCACCGAGCTTGACATCGATGAAGCCGGACGGACGATTGCCGCCAATCTTCAGCTCCTGATCTCGAGTCAGCAGGAATTTGATCGGACGACCCGTCTTCTTCGCGATCTCCGCAGCCGTGATCCCCCAGTAATCAGGCTTAAACTTGCTGCCAAATCCGCCGCCGATGTATTCGCAGTGCACATCGACTTCATCAGCAGATATCTTCAGGGCATCCGCGTAACCGTCATCCGTTCTTGAGACGTTTTGTGTTGACAGATTAACTTTCAGCCGGTCACCTTCCCAATGCAGTGTTGAACCGTGTGGCTCAAGACAGCAGTGAGTAATCGTATCGATGCCGTAGTTGCCTTCGACGACGTACTTCGATTGAGCGAACAGTTCCTGAACCTTTTGTTCCTCCCACTCTTCTTCGTCGTCATCATCACCGGGTTCACCAAGCGCCTCGTCCAGTTCAATGCCGCCTCCGGCCTTCTTCGTTCGTTTCTTTGCCTCGGCCGCCTGCAGATCATGATCGTCGACAAAGGATTCAAGCAACTCATACTTGACCTTCAGTTTTGACACGCCTTCTGCAGCGGCCGCTTCTGTTTCCGCGGCGACGGCCACCAGCAGTGTGCCGTCCGCACGAATTTCAACAGGGTCGTCGCCTGGCCCGGGGGCTTTGATCATGTGGACCAGTACAACACCGGCCACCCTTTCGGCCGCGGACGCATCTACTGATATGACGCGACAATGAGCATGCGGACAACCCAGCGCACGTACAATCAACTGTTTGGGAAGATTGATGTCATACGTATATTTCGCTGTGCCGGTCGACTTCTCCATACCGTCCAGACGACTGATACGTTTGCCAATCAGACGGGCTTTGTGATTTTCGGGCCAGCTGTAGGTAACTTCAGCCATTTTAATTTCCTTTCACAAGAGAAATGACGGCCTGAAGAATATTCGCGTAGGTGCCGCAGCGACAGATGTTGCCGTTGAGTCCGGCACGGATCTGCTCTTCCGTGGCATCAGGATGTCTGTTCAGGAACGCTCGCACGGCAACCACAAAACCCGGCGTGCAGAAGCCACACTGCTGAGCGTCGTGTTCGACGAACGCTGCAGGCACTACATCACCGCCGAGACTTTCACATGTCGTGACCTCTTTACGGGCAACGGCCAGTGCCAGAGTCGTGGAAGCCATCACGGCCTTGCCACCAACCAACACAGTGCTGGCTCCGCTGCTGCCATCCAGACTGACCGGCTTGGCCCCCGTCAGATCGAACTGGTACCGCAATACGTCCAGCAGAGTTGTTCGTGGCTCGACCTTTGCCGTCATCGACTTTCCGTTCACCTTCATGGTGATGGAAGTTTCGCCGCTGACAACCTGTAGACCTGGTGCGGCGGCTTCCGCTTCAGTCGATGACACGACCGTTGAGGCCGCGACAGCAGCGCCAGAGCCCTTTAAGAACCCACGCCGACTGACGCCTTGGGAGGATTGTTGTGACATGATGAATCCGTCAGGTTCAAGCCGATGAAACAGATGGGCGCAGCAACTGCCCGAATCAACCGGCTAAAACCTATACGAATCCGGAAACAGATTCAAACAAGTGGCCACTTTTCGGGGGCCTGAACGACTGCCGAACTCATCCGGGGCATGTCAAATCACGCTCGGGAAAGCGACGCGACGTCAGCGATCACTGCATTACGCGGCCTGTTTCCACGATTCACAAACGGGATCGGTCAGTCCTGGTCGTCGTCTGCCGCCAACCGTTTTCGCAGCCGATTGTCGTCCTGACAGCAGGCACAGGGTCCTGTTTCAAACATCACAATGGCACAGATATCGCACCAGTAATCGACTTCATACCGCTGCCCGTCTTCGATTTCATAAACCCGCAGAATCTGGATCAACGGCTGGTTGTCATACCGCCGCACCAGGATTTCCGTATCCTTTCCACGCAGTCGTGCGTCCTTGCGGAAGGCTCGGCCACGCAGGTTTTCGACGATTGGCAGCAGGTGTCCGTCTTTCGTAAGAAGCGCCAGTGAATGTTCGGCGACTTCCGGGACTGTGGAAATACCGAATTTACTCTTCAGAGCAGCTGCCAGCCAAACGACCTGACCTCGAATTAACTCTGTTCGGAACGCAGGTTTGCCCTCAGCATCTTCGTTCGACTTCAGCAGCGATTTGTCTTGTGACCCCGCCACCTGCGGTTCGATCGCATGGGCCGCACTGAACCGTGCAATCTGAAGATAGACCACGCAGCAAACAACAAAGCTGACACAGACCACCAGCGATCGAGCGGTGCGAGTTGTGTCGGAACCGATTCCTCCTCGGCGTTCCGACGGATTGCGTGTACCGTCCGACGGACGATGTTCAGCAGACGCCTGCGGTGCAGAACTATTCTGTGGCATGCCCGGCGACCACCAGATCAAGAGGAACGTCGTGTGTCTTGTTGTCGGCAGTCCCCTTGCCCACGGTGTGCAGGATCCACCAGTCGTGCGACTCGTTATGCCGGACCGCCAGCTCTGAGCCGTCGGTCGCTCGCTGCAGGCACATCATCGCCGGGTGCGTCGATCCGGCCGCTTCTGCACTCATTTCCATCAATTCTTTCGCTTCCCACACAACCATCACCAGAAAATCGCGAGTCGGCGACGTCCCTTCATGATTGCCATCGATGGGCTGCAACCCGAACCTCAGCGTATACCAGCCACTGCTCACCGATTGATCACGAAAGTCCTTGCCTCTTCTGCTGAAGTGCAGTAATCCAATCAGCTGCCCAGGGGCGAACGGATACAGTCGGTCCTCGGTCGCCTTGAACCCAGCTTCCACTGGCCACTGTTTGCAGAACCAAACCTCGCAAACGGTACGGCTGGAGCTCCGCTTGATTCGGATGCCGTTGTCCGCGAACTGCGAAGTAAGTTCCTCCGAAACTTCGTCCGCGTCAGGTGCGGCATCGATCAACTCCACACTGTGTTCCTGACCCTTTGCTGCCGACAGATTTGCTACCAACAGAAATGCAGCAAGAATGGAGCTGGTCTTCAACATTTATTCTTTTCCTCCGCCTGCAGCGGTTTGAGTGAGCTAACGCTCGGTATACGAAACGAACCAGACAGATAGGTACAGCGTCAACCGGTTAAGGTATCACCTGCACCGCGGCCTGTTGAGGCCGTCAGCGAATGTGTGCTTTACGTGTACTGGACCGACAGAAAACGCCAGCCTGCAGACTGTTCTCAGACGCAGAACGTCTGACCTCGGCCGTCACGGCAAATCAGATGCTCTCTGCCAGCTGTAAATCAGCAGCATCGATTTCAAAAGTGCCCAGGTAAGCTGTCCGGCTATCCGGAATTGACCAGCGAGTGCCCAGGCGTCGAGCCTTGACTTCGCCCTCAATCGTGACCCCCGGAACGAAGCCCTTCAGTTTTGTCAGTGGAGGATAGTATGCCGATTCGTTGGAACAGATACAGTCACCCTTTCGCGCCTTGCGGGTAATCAGTCGAGCGAAATCACGAATCTCGACAGTCGCGGTGACTTTGTCAGCATCGAACTGCATATCGATGTCTGCGCGGTGAACGCCCGCGATCTCCTTGTCAGCAAGGCCGGTTTGTAAGAGTGCAAATTCCTTCAGAGCAGAGGTTTCCTGAGCGTCAGCGGCGGAACCAATGATGACGATCGCCTTTTTCGTCTCGGCATTGGCAAGCCCCTTGAAGCCGAGCGTGTGAGAAGCCTTAACCACCACGGCGACGGACTGCCCCGCAAGATCAACGCCGGCAAAACGACCACCGTCGATCTTCCACGTCATGATAGCGTTCTTGCCGGCCGAACCCACTTCGCCATTGGCGAAACATGGCCCGGTATACACCTGACATGTTCGCACTTCGACATAGGTACCACTCACCAGATCCGCGGCTGGCGCGGCGGTGGCGCTAATCGCCAATATCATTGAGCTCAGAATGACGACTCGCATGTAAATCCCCTGTTTGTTGAGATCGACGATCATACTGAAACGACCGGTCGTTGCAGAACAAGCTGTTTGTTGGCATCACGATCAGACGGCGCCTTGCTGCTGCTCTTACGAGGCGTGAGCAGCAGGACGGCACTGCAGACATTCTAGTTTCCCGCCCCCTCCGGAGTCCATCGCTTTGGTCCAAATACAGCCACCAACGAATGTGGAAGTCCCGTTCTCCTGAAAAGACGGGACACTCTGGCTGCTGCAAGGATGCTCACGACGGCTTCTGCTCATTCCGAAGCCGCAGGTAATCTGCTGGCGTGTCCATATCGTCAGGACGTTCGTCCGCCGGTAAGTCCAGCCATTGCACGTGATCATCGGCGGGCAGACTATTGACCCCCTGGTCAGCCCCCAACTTAAAGACCTGGGGCACCTGTGACCACGGAAAACTGACCGGGTGTCCGCGACGGTCGCCGAAACGCGGCACAATAACCGAATCAGATTCACTGCTCGCTTCGATCACCTGGTCAATCAGTTCAGAAGTCAGCGTCGGCAAATCAGCCGGCGCCACCATCCAGCGGTCGACATCATCAGGTTCGTACACGGCCGCAATACGCTGCAGACCCAGTTGAATCGACATCTTCATATCCGGCGGGTCTTCTTCCGGAATCACCAGATCAATGCCGGGCCAACGCCGACACGCCTGCTGAAGCGGAATATCATCGCTCCGCACAATTGCGACAACCTGCTGCGCAACACTCTCAGTCCACGCGCGCAGAACGTGATCGATGACCGTCTCATTCCTCCACGGTAGAAGAAGCTTGTGTTCCGCGCCCATCCGCAGACTCTGCCCGGCTGCGGGAATTATTCCAAAACATTTCATCTGAGACTCCCAGCTCGACTTCGCACACGCACTACGAAGATGATAATCAGTCGGGGACTGGTGACAAACGACGGACAACGTGCCAGGATAGAGTGAAACCCAGGAGGAATCTGAGTGATCGAATTTGAATATGCCGCCCCCACGCAACTGGACGACGCCATAAAACAGCTCACCGCAGCTGGCGACGGCGCCCGAGTCCTGGCCGGCGGTACCGACATTATCGTGCAACTGCGAGAAGGCCTGCGCAGTGCAGATCTGGTTATTGACGTCAAAAAGATTCCCGAACTGACTCAACTGGAGTTCTGTGGCGAACAGGGCCTGCACCTGGGTGCGAGCGTGTCGTGCCGGCGAATCTATGACGACGAAAATATCGCAGCCGCTTACCCGGGGCTGGCTGATGCGGTGCGCATCATCGGTGGCTGGCAGATTCAAAGCCGCGCCAGCGTGGGAGGAAACCTGTGCAATTCGTCCCCGGCCGCCGATGCGATTCCGCCGCTGATTACATACTCCGCGCAGGCGCATATTGCCGGGCCGACCGGACGCCACGTCGTTCCCGTTGAAGAATTCTGTACGGGCCCCGGTCGCAATGTTCTGCAGCAGGGCGAACTGCTGGTTGCTCTGACACTGCCCCCGCAGCCGTCGGGCAGCGGATCGGCCTATCAAAGATTTATCCCACGCAACGAAATGGACATCGCAGTTGCCGGAGCTGCTGTGTGGGTACAGCTGGACAAACGCGGCGAACGGATCGAACGGGCGCGGATCGCACTGTCGGCCGTCGCGCCGACACCTGTGTTCGCCGCAGAAGCCTCTGAGTGGCTGTCCGGTCAGCCAGCCAGCGAAGAAGTGTTTGCCAAGGCGGGTGAACTGGCAAAACGCGTCGCCACACCGATCGACGACATGCGTGGCACGGCTGAATATCGCACGCACCTGGTCGGCGTCCTGACCAAACGAACATTGGCCACGGCATGTGAACGGGCTCGGACATAAATCATCTGACCGTCGCTCTCAATCTTTCCGGGAATGAATTAGTCCTGACACAAGGAGTTCACCAGCAACGTGAAGACACACGTAACGACCACGATTAACGGTGGATCGGTCGAGTTTCTGTGCCAGCCCCGCCAGAGTCTGCTGGAGGTACTGCGCGATGAACTCTCGCTCACCGGATGTAAAGAAGGCTGCAACAACGGGAACTGTGGAGCCTGTACCGTGATGCTGGACGGATTGCCCGTGAACAGTTGCCTGGTGCTGGCAGTGGAAGCCGAAGGGGCAGTCATCGAAACTGTCGAAGGCATCGCTGAGCAGGGACATCTGCATCCCCTGCAGCAGTGTTTTCTGGAAGGAGCTGCGCTGCAGTGCGGCATTTGTACGCCGGGATTCCTGGTGGCAGCGAAGGCACTGCTGGAAAAGAACCCACAGCCATCCGAACAGGAAATCCGATTCGGCCTGGCAGGCAACCTGTGCCGCTGTACGGGCTACGACAAGATCGTTCGAGCTGTGCAGGCCGCCGCTCAGACACCTGAAGCACAGAGTCCCGGTCTTTCAAAACGACCGGGACTCTTGTCGCGAACAACGCAGACGGAGGCAAAATCGCTATGAGTACTGAAGTCGCCCCCGACAACACATCTGACACCGAACAGCCCGCCACGTACAAGGTCATCGGCACACGCCCGATACGGCACGATGGCGCTGACAAGGTAACGGGTAAAGCGGTCTATACCGATGATCTGCACCTGCCCAACATGGTGTTTGGTGCCTTTGTACGCAGTCCGCACGCGCATGCCCGCATCGTGTCGATTGATACCAGCGAGGCAGAGAAAATGCCGGGCGTACTGGCCACCTGCACGTCCGCGGACCTGCCCGACCCGTGGGACAAAGTGGACAACCTCGGCGAAGGCTGCGTCAACTACGCTCACCTGTCCGGCAACGTGCTGGCTCGAAAAAAAGCGTTATATAAAGGACATGCTGTCGCGGCGGTGGCAGCCACCAGTTCGCACCTTGCTCAGGAAGCAGCCCGACACATCAAGGTCGAATACGAACGACGCCATGCAGGACGACGCGCCTCTGCTGCACGATGACCTGATCACGCACACGCTGGGTGACGAGCCGGCCCGTCCCAGCAACATCTCGAGCCATATTCAATTCAAAAAAGGAGACATCGACGAAGGGTTTGCAGCGGCCGACGTCGTCATCGAACGTGAGTTCAAAACCGCCACTGTCCATCAGGGCTACATTGAACCACACGTTTCCGTCGCCTTGTGGAACGAAGACGGTCGGCTGAAAATCTGGACGGCCACTCAGGGTTCGTTTGTGGTACGACAGCAGATGTCCGAACTGCTGAAGATGCCGGTGTCGCAGATTACGATCGTTCCTTGCGAAATAGGCGGTGGTTCTACGAACAGCCGGTCGCTGCCGTGCTGAGCCGCAAATGTGGTCGTCCTGTAAAGATCATGATGCGGCGCGACGAAGTCTTTGAGGCGACCGGACCCACACCCGGGTCATTCATGCGTGTGAAGCTGGGCGCGACAAAAGATGGCAAGCTGACCGCTGGAAAGGCGTGGCTGGCCTTCGATGCGGGCGCATTTCCCGGTGGTGTCATCGGTCCCGGGGCCATGTGCGTCTTCAGCTGTTATGACCTGCCGCACGCCACAGTGGACGGTTTTGACGTGGTGTTGAACAAACCCAAGACTCAGGCCTATCGGGCTCCCGGATCCACCCACGTTGCTTTCGCAACCGAATGCGTCATCGATGAACTGGCGGAGCAACTAGAGATCGATCCCATCGAATTTCGCCTGAACAATGCGGCGCAGGAAGGCACGCGGCGCGTCGACGGGCCCGTCTATCCACGTGTCGGACTGGTGGAATGCCTGCAGGCAATACAGAAAAGTGACCACTGGAAATCGCCACTGACCGGGCCGAACCGCGGACGCGGCGTGGCCTGCGGTTTCTGGTTCAATTGCGGTCTGAAATCCAGCGTCGCGGCTAACGTGAACGCTGACGGTACAGTCACGCTGGTCGAAGGTTCCACGGACATCGGCGGCACGCGGACATCAATTGCCATGCAGTTGGCCGAAACTCTGGGCATCACTGCTGAAGACGTGATTCCTCAGGTCGTCGACACAGACAGTGTCGGTTTTACCGACGTAACGGGTGGCAGCCGAACGACTTTCGCAACCGGGCTGGCGGCCTACGAAGCAGCGCTGGATATTCAAAGACAGATGGTCGAGCAGGCGGCACAAATCTGGGAGTGCAGTCCAGATGACATCACAGTCGCCAACGGCGTCTATCAGGGCAACGGCAGGTCACTGTCGTTCAAAGAACTGGCCGTGCAGGCAGACAAAGTCGGCAAACCAATTGTCGGCCGCGGAGCTGTCGATCCCCAGGGGTCGACCAACGCCTTTGCCGTGAATCTGGTCGACGTGGAAGTTGACCCGGAAACCGGCAAGGTCACCATCCTGCGTTACACCGCCTGTCAGGACGCCGGCAAAGCCATCCATCCCAGTTACGTGGAAGGTCAGATACAGGGCGGCTCGGTGCAGGGCATCGGCTGGGCGTTAAACGAAGAGTATTTCTATGACGACCAGGGACATATGCGAAACGCCAGCTTCCTGGATTACCGTATACCGACGTGCTACGACCTGCCGATGATTGACACGATCATTGTCGAAGTTCCCAATCCGGATCATCCCTACGGTGTTCGTGGAGTCGGCGAGGTTCCGATCGTGCCACCACCTCCGGCGATCGCCAACGCTGCCGATGTCACCGCCGACAGTCTGGAATGCCATCAAGGGACAGAACACGGGCGAATGATCCATGGCCATCGTTTTCATTCCGTCACAACTGCAGAAACTGACCGGGGCCGCCCAGGTCGAAATTGCAGGGAACACGGTGCGCGAGGTCGTCGAACAGATGGAGAAACAGTTTCCCGGCATACAGCAACGTCTGTTTGAGGACGGCCAGTTATCACCGCTGCTGCAGCTGTCCGTCGATCACGTCATGACCCGTGTGCTCTCGACCAGCGTCGAGTCCACCACGGAAGTCCACTTTCTGCCTGTCATCGGCGGCGGCTAGGAGGCTGTCCCGATACCTGAAACAGTGAGCCGCAAGGCGCTAGCCGCGGGTAAAAACACTAACGTCTAACCGGCGGCTGGCGCCGAGCCGCTCACAATAATTGACCTGTCCGAAAAGTCTCCTTGGCGACCCTTCTCTTGCACCAGGTTCTTCCAGACTCCCGGAGTTGTCGTGATGAACAACCATATTCGCCGCCGAGACATTCTGACTGCCGCAGCTGTCGGAGCGTTGCCAGCCTTGTGGCCGGCTGCTGCTTTCGCCGCGCCCACGAAGCGTCCGAAGGTGGCAGCCATCTTCACCGTGCTGAGATTTCGCAGTCACGCGTTCAATATTCTGGAAAACTTTCTGGGGCCATATTATTTCAACGGTCGGCTGACGGATCCCGGCGTCGATGTTGTTGCGTTCTACGCCGATCAGTTTCCGGACGACGACATGGCACGGGAAGTATCACGTCGATTCAAGATCCCGCTGTACGGCTCAATTGATGAAGCACTCTGTCTGGGAGAAGATCGCCTGGCTGTCGACGCCGTTCTGTCCATTGGAGAACACGGTGACTATCCATACAACAAACTCAGTCAGCACATGTACCCTCGCAAGAGATTCTTCGATGAAGCCATCGCGGTGATGCAGCGATCGGATCGGTATGTTCCGTTATTTAATGACAAGCATCTGTCGTACCGTTGGGACTGGTCCAGGGAAATGTTTAACACCGCTCGCCAGCACATGATGCCTTTGATTGCGGGCAGTTCCGTGCCGCTGGCACAGCGGCGTCCAGCCCTGATCATTCCCGAAGGAGCCGAAATCGAAGAAGCCGTGTCGATTCACGGCGGTGGTCTGGAATCGTACGACTTTCAC
>LWDU01000194.1_pt1 | contig 37354 bp, 51 predicted proteins | sample 727161 | NCBI WGS metagenome assembly LWDU01 (sample SAMN04566230, study PRJNA314399) | hydrothermal vent metagenome | isolation source: deep sea hydrothermal plume seawater | place: Mexico: Gulf of California, Guaymas Basin | collected 2004-07-11
GGACATTCACATAGAAGCAAACCAAAATCATCATCAGGTAGTTCAAGAAAGAACGGTTCAGGCAAATCCAATTTATCATTGTAAAAAAAATAAATTCTTAATTATTTTATTATTTTCATTCCTATAATTTACAATTTAGTTTTTGATATTTTTTTCTATGACATGATCTAAATCAAATACCCATCCTTTTTGTTACAAATTGGTATGATTTGTTAAGACTACCTAACAAAAGACTTAACTTCCAATGTTGTGTATAGATTACAATAACATGAATTACGAAATTATGAACTCAGAAAAGGAAACAGAAAAACCAACTGTAAGAGATTGGTTCAAAGTGGACACACATGGTCTTGCAGTACAAATGCAAGAATTAGGAACAGCAAGACTTAGTGCAGAACTCTTATCAAATTCGTTTGATGAAGATTCAGCACATAACGTCACAGTGGACATACAGAAGCATGGTAACATCATACACATCAAAGTCAATGATGATGGAAATGGGTTTCTTGACAAAAAGGAAATCTATACATTGTTTGCTGATTCTCGTAGAAGAACTGATCCAACAAAACGTGGCAGGTTCAACTTTGGAACAAAACAATTTCTATCAATCTGTGAAGATGCCTATATCAAGACAGGTAACATACAAGTGATCTTCAAAGGTGCAAAAAAGGTTGAGAAAAGACTTAGCAAGAAATTCATTGGTGTTGAAGTTTTTGGTAGAATCAGAGAAAGTATTCAATCAAAAGATGATATACTAAGTTTTCTTGATAGGATAGCAGTTCCAACAGATAAGACATTGACCATCAATGGTGTAAAAAAAGAACCAACACCTATTGTCAAGTCATTCAAAGCAAAACTCAAAACACCAGTTGCCAATGGAAAGTATCAACGACTTAGAGAATTGCAACGAGAAACAGATTGTTATCTTTATACACCACAAGGAAATGTTTCTTTCTTGTATGAGAAAGGAATACCAATCACACAGTTAGACGATAACATAAGATGGGATATTGATGTTCAACAGAAAGTTCCACAAGTCACAGAACGTAATGTTGTAAAAGCATCATACCTCAAGTCTGTATATACAGCAATAGCAGAAAATTGTCAAGACTTGATCACAGTATCAGATGCAGGTGAAACATGGATTTCTGATGCGTTAGAAAACACAAGTGCAGAAACATCAAAAGAATTGCTGACAAAGAGATTTGGCACAGATAAAATCGCAATAGCATCATCAACAGACTATCATGCTAATGAACGTGCAGAAGCAAATGGTTGGCATTTAATTCGTAGTGGTGAATTAAATAGTGACATTACAAGCAATTTGAAAGAAGATGGTAATCTAGTGTATGCAGGTAAAGAGTTTGCAACAACAGCATGGGAATTTGCAATACCAGTTAAAGAAACTACTGAAATGCAATTTTTTGCAAAAGTGTGTAAAGCAGTTGCAAAAGATACAATCCATAAAGACATTGATGTTCTATTTGTAACAACAAAAGAAACACAAGAACTTGCAAGTTACGGTCAAAACACAATGAATTGGAACGTCAGAAACATGGGTGGCAAAAATGTATTCACACAACCATACAATGCAAGTATATTGGGAATACTTGTTCATGAACTATCACATGATAAATACGGTTGTAACAATGGATTTGCACATCATTCCTATGAATATCAAAGTGAATTGGAAAGAATTGCAGGTATCTGTTTCCTGAAAGGCATAGATTACTATGTCAAAAAAAGTGGTGAATAACTACTCTCTTTTTATTTTTTATTTTACATTAACATAATCTTTATCTATTAACATAAAGATATAGAGTTAAAATGGGATTAAAATTTAGAGGTACAAGGGAACAACAGCAAAGATATTTTGCACACATGAATAAAATAGAAAACCTAAAAAAACTTCAAGAAAGAGATGGTATGTTATTAGGTCATGCAAAGAATATTCAATCAGATAATTGGGGTGATAATACATATTATAAGAATGAAAAAAGATTTATGAAATTTGATAATGTTGATATTGATAAATTAACCAAGTTAAGAGTAAAACGAGAAAATAAGATTGAATTATTAGATGATGAATTAACAAAAGAAATGAAAAAGATTTATCATTATGAAAATGAAGATGGAACATTTAGAGAAATATGATCACAATCCCTAAACATAGACACATTCCATTACCAAACTGGATCAAATGGGATAAGGATAAAGGCAAGTATGTATTGATAGGATTAGAGAAATGACTAGATTTGTAAGAGGTAGGGTATCAAAAACATCATTACCTGATTATGCAGAGGAAGCAAGGGAAAGAAAAATACAAAGTAAGAAAAACGCATATCAAAGTGAAGTACAATTTAGATTATCAGGTTATCAAGGTGGTAAAGATACACCTGAAAATTATAAAAAATATGAAGATAGAATCAAAAAGAATCTTTTAAGATATTATGTAACACAATCTGCAATACCACCTCTAGATAATGAATATTATACCAAAAACTCTTTAGATTATTTAGAAAATAAAGCAGTAGCAAAAGTTTTAGAGTTACACCCTGTACCAACTGAACCACGATATTATTATAATCCTAAAACTCATAAACGAGATATTTTAGCACCACCATACGTTAATGCAAATGGTAAACCTTTCAAACCATTCATCACAAAAAACGGTAAAAGGTTCAGAGTAAGATGAATAGACAAGCAGAAAAGAAACTATTTGCAGATAGAAACAAATTAGTAAAATCATTCAAACCAAAAGAATCAGAATTTATGAAAGATTGGTATAAACTATCTAGTAAAGAACAAAATAGAGTTATGGCAAGAGCATTTTTTGGTGTGAAGAAATGAACGATAAACAAAAATTAATCCAAGCATGGAAAGAACTTCATTATTAAAATAATTCTTTTAAATCATAACTAATTATCAATTTCATGACAATGAGGGTACACGTAATTTCACATCTATTCCAATATTTACCAAAAAAGTTCACACCAAAACAAATTTCAGACTCTATTGAGATGAAAAATGACTCAGTAAGGCGTGTATGTTTAGAGTTAGATGAGTTAGGTTTTGTGAAAAAAACAAAAAAATCAGAGTATTCTGTATCAATAAAACAAGTATGTGAGTTCATTATATGGTCTAAACATCAACAAAAAGTTCAGAAACTAAATCGCAGTATCAGGAAATACACATAAAATGACAAAATCACATACTAAAACATTCATCTGTCCTAGTTGTAATGAAGAAATGAAAGCAGAAATTATACCATCATGGTGCAGGAATTGTCTAAAGGTCTTACATTAATGTCTGAACATAAGGTGGTATTATCCATATCTTGTGGCAAATGTGGTGCAATATCTACTTTTGAGATACTAATCAGCAGAGAAGATATATTTGATTCTCATTTAGAATGTGAAAATTGTGGATGGAATTTACTTAAATTTGTTATAGAAACAATAGTACCAGAGTTTAAAGAATGATTCAACCTCTCTGTATAGTTTGCAATGCAATCAGAACCGATTCACCTAGCATTATTTGCAGACATTGCAGAGGTTCAAACTAATGCCAACACCAAAACAAAACTGTCCAGACTGCACAAAGAAAATGACCTATGATCCTTTACTGTCCATAAAGGGTAAAAATACCCTAGCCTTTTGGTGCATACCTTGTTCTCATATTATCATAGAAAAACGATTCAAGGTAAAAGATGCAGTATCATCAGTAAAACGATATGTTTTTCAAGGACATTTACCATGAGAAATTATGAGAGATTCCAATAGAAAAGCAATGTACGCCAAGATGAGAATAGGTGATAAAGTTGTGGTGGAAGGTAACAGTATGGTAGGTGGTTTACGAGGATTCATTATTGAAAAATTTGGAACACGCCAGTTAGTGATTAGATTTGATGAGCATAAAGGTGGTAATGGGCATGACCAATACTTTGATGCAGATAGTGTTCATGTAACTGGTGATGCAAGAATGAAAGTGCCTAAAGACAATTGGGATGAAAGGTATGCAGAGATTTTAAAACAAAGAAAACACATGGCAGATAGTGACCATAGACCATTAAGAGAATGTAGTCATTGTGGTTATGATAAATTACCCCCTGCCCCACAAAGAATGGCTTGCCCTAGATGCGACAAGTATCCTAATTATAAGAAACCAAAATCATATTAAGTTCTTAAATATTAGTTAATTCTTAGAAAATCAGATAATGTCACAACTCAAATCTAAAAAACAAAGAAAGAAAGTTATGATGATGCTTAAACAGAATGATAAATATGATAGAGTTCATAAACGTAAAATGCAACGAAGTGATGATGCAGGTATTATTATGTATAGACAAGATCCATCAAAACCAAAAGATCCATACGCAATAATAGGTGATCCAGAAGTCCATCATAGTAAATATCCAAAAAGACCTGACATGGGCATTACTATATCACCATTACATAACATGTTTAGAAAGAAAAGAAATGAACGTAGTGACAAAAAAGATTTTAAAGTTATTGGTAAAGAGAATGAAGATAGACATGGATATGAAATTAGAGTGCAACGTACAGGTAGAGGTTGGAAAAAACATGAGTCAGGTCATATATTAAACGCATTATCAATGACAAATGGATCACACATTGCTAGACTAAGACAAATAAAGGCTAAAACTAAAAAAGGAAAAAATACATTAGAAAGGAATTGGTAATTAGATTGAATCAAAAAGAGATAATACTAATCATTGGTGGTTTCATTGCAGGGTTTGTAGCAATGCACCTGATGCACACACAAAAATTATTTGGAATGAGTATGGGTTATTGAAATGAATGACAAGCAAAGAAAAGCAATGTATAGAAAACAAGCATATCTTAAAATCCAAAAAAATAAAATTAATGAACAAAATGATTGTAATGAAAAACAAAGAATATCAAGAATTTTATCAAAATCGGGGTTATTTTTTGCACCTTATGATTCAAAAATTCATGTATGTCCATGTGGTTGTGAAAGTTCATCAAATAAGGATCATATTGTTTCAGATGAAACTAAAGCATTGGTTGCTGGTATTCCATATAGAAAAGGGGTTACTGAATTATGAAAGATTCTGCTAGAAAAGCCATGTTTGCTAAGAAAGGTAGTGGTAAAGGTTATGATGGGTTAGGTAGAAAAATTGGCTTTTCAAAAGCAAAGATTGGTGATATTGCAAAAATATCTGATGGAACTGGTATTGATTCTAATAAGATTGTAAAAGTAATTGGTCGTTCTGATTTTAATAATGCTTATGAAGTAAAAGTAATTAAACCTGAAATTCAAAAAGGTATCACGTTAGTTGTTTTCAAAGATAGGTTAGAGAAAAGATAATGAAAGATTCTGCTAGAAAAGCAATGTTTGCAAAAAACCAGAAACCTTATGTAATTACAAAAAATGGTTGGGATTTTTCAGTTATCTCACAACCAGTATTAGGCAAATACACAGTAGATGATGTTTTTGAAGTAGGGATATTCAAACGACCAAGTTCATTAAATAACTATCAGTTTCGACCAAATGAAGTGAAAGAAAATCAAAATTGGACAGAAGTTAAAAATTTACAACGAACATTTGAAGTTGATCCTGTAATGGCATTTGAAAGTATTCGTCACAAAGATAGGAAATACGAAGATTACTAGAATAGTGATTATCATAAACCTTATCTAGTATTATATTATGAGAAAATTATGAAAGATTCTGCTAGAAAAGCAATGTTTGCAAAAGGTAAAAGTTTTACACAACAAGATGTAGTTGATAAATTAAATTCACATCTATCTAACGATTATTATCCAAAAAATACTAATCATATTCGTGAATTTGAAAATCTTGGGGGTGGTAAAGTTAGATTTAGATATTCTGGTGGTACAATAGATTCTGAAATGAAAAGAACATTCAAAGCATCAGGGTTCAAAATTAGTAATATTAATAATGTTTTAGATGCAGGGCATTTAGATGCAGAGGGTAAATTATGATGAAAGATTCTGCACGAAAAGCAATGTATGCAAAATCATTCAAAACAGAACGTGATAATTATGCTGATAAATTAAAACAGGTTCGTAATGATCCAAGAGTTAATTATTGGGGTGGTAAAAAGGGAAAACAAGAACGAATAGATTATCTTTCTTATGTAGTTAAAAATTTTGATGAATTATTACAAAAGCGTAATTCTGCGTAATCGAAATACCTAGTCATAATCAAAAATCTTTTACACAATTACCCCCTGCTTTGTGAATCAGATGTATCAAAAGAATGTGGTGATCATTTATTTTGTTACTAGACAAATACATAAATTACAAAATTAGTTCAGAATTTTGAGGGCATAAGGTTTTCTAGGCATAACCAAATTCCAAACGGAATCCCTAATCAAAAACCTAGAATGTTTTGTTCCTAAATTAGTTGATCCATTGTATGATCATACTTATCTAGTGTAATTTGGTAGGGGTATCATGGGATTCAAAACAATCAAAGGTAGAAAAGTTATGACAGGTAGAAAATTAACTGCATCAATATACAATAATTTACCTCATAAAGAAAAAGTTGCATTACTATCAAGGGGTGTAATGAATCATCATAGAGATGGACATTCAGGTGAAAGTTATGATTTCTTAACAGAAACAGAAAAATATAATCTTAATTCAGCATATCAAAACAAAAAATTCGATATGAATAATAACGCATATTGGACAGATTATACTAAACCAAGTTAATGAAATCCTACGAAATCAATAACCTTATCTAGTCTAATTTGGTAGGGGTTTTAGATTGAATCCAAGAAATAGAAAAGCAATGTTTGCTATAATAAAATCTGCTAGGTGTCCTGATTGCCATTCACCAGTAGGAACCAAAAATAGTTGTAGGTCATGTTATCATAATAGTAAAGGTACATTTGCAAATCCAATGAAAACAGGTGCATATTTTTACAATAATCATAATTCATCATTTTTTGTAAGAAATTCAGGTGAGAAATCAAAACCATACATTGTGGTAACTCATGGCAAGCGTGGAGATACTGAAAAACATCATACTGGTAGAGAAGTAAATAAATTGATTAGAAGTAAAAAAGCAGAGCATGGAACATTATGAAATCTGCTAACAAAAAAGCAATTAGAAGAAAATATGGGGTTTGATATAAAATGTTTAAAGATTATTCTAATCGTTCTAACAATATCATCAGTACCATTCATCTACTACACCACAATATCAGCATTAGAACCAGACACAATATGCCAAGAATTAACTAATCTAATGCTTGATGATCCAGAACACATGAGGTTACACAATGACTATCCAAATCTATTCATTCATCTACATCAGTATATTGATATGAATTGCTAGTCAAGTTCTTTGCAATTCACTATAAGTTTATCTAGTATCTAAAAAGAGAATTTGTATTGAAATTAACTGATGCTCAAAGAAAAGCAATGTTTCACAGATTATCAACTCACAAACATTCTGAATTTCATATAAGAAAACTAAAAGATAATGATCAGATGTATGGTAAAGATGAATCAGAAAATAAATTATACAGAAAATTTCAACGTGAGGATAGACTAGTAAAACAGCATGGTTCAATGGAAAATTATTCAAAATTTGCTCAAAATAAAAGAAGTGAATCATACCATAAAGCAGGTGTAACTAGACAACGAAAAGCAAATGAAAAGTATGATGCAAAAATTATTGCAAAGTACGGTTCAAAGGAAAATTATTTTAATCAAAGATATGATAAATTAAAAGCAAAGCAAGATGAAATAGAACGAATCAAAGCATCACCTAAATTACTAAAGGCAAATCAAAACTTTGCAATTACAGGTTCTAAATATTATAAACAAACTATATGCAATCTTGATAACAAAGATGCACCATATTGTGATTCAATCCATTGTCCTAATTGTTCACAACGATTAGGTAACTCTATTGATCCATGTCCTATATGCCCTAAAGAATCAAGACATGATCATTATGGTGCTAGTGTTTATGGTTCAATGCTAAAGAATCCATCTGATAAAAGATGGTTATTACCAAAATACAATAAAAGTAAATTTGCACCAAATGAAAATTCAAGTGCAGAGTTTCATCTAAATGAAAGACGTAGTAATGCAGGTAATTTAGACGATTTAAAGTAATTAGATATGCTAATATAGTTAGGTAGTCTTAACAAAGTACCAATGAATCAGTTAGTTTCAGAACCAATTATCAAAGTTAATGGAGTAATCAATCATGATTTAGTTGATGATTTATTATCAGGAAAAAAAGTAGTTGATTCATTAAATTATGAAGATTCAATAGTTTTAGAACAAGCAATGTTTGAGAAATTAAAAACAAAGTATCAATCAATTTATCAAGGATTTTCTTTAGAGGGTGAACTAGTAGGAAAAAGTTATACAAATCATTCAGGTGAATTAGGAAAACATAGTCCAACAAATAAAATATCAACTGATAGTTTCAAGTTTAATATCAAAGTAGATTTCTATGATCACTTACAAATGAGAGGTAGTTTTGAGAATGAATCATGTGAATATGTTGCAACACCAAATGGTAAAAAATTAAGAGAGTTACAATATGTACCAATAGAGAATGTTACAGAATTTCGTTTAATGATTAGAAATGGTGTTGATAAAGGTAATGCGTATGGTACTAAAACAGATACCATCAGTAGAACCTATAAAATCAAATCCATTAAATTAATCATGCAGAGATTAGAAGAATACATTGATAAATTCAATATTATTGCTGATGAGAAAAGACCAATTTATCAAGAGGGTGTCAAAAATAGGAAACAAGAAAGATTAGATAGTATAAGATTTGATGCACAAGAATCATTTAGAAAATTACATAATGATTATTCATCATTAAAGACATTAGCAGTAGATTATCATATCGAGTTTGAACAGTCATCAGATTTAGCAGTAGCCATAACCAAACGTGGACATGATGAATTAGAGAGATTAAAAGAGATTGGTTCTACTGTATGGATTGATTCAGATGCAAAACGATATGTTAATTTTGGACTGTTTCTTTAGTATATTGTGAAACCACGCAACCAAATCATTGCAATCAAATCAAAACTAATTCCATTCAATTTAGAATCAATAAAAAAAGTACCTCATTCCACAGGTTACTATGAATTTTATGATGGTAAAAAATTACTATACATTGGTGTTGCAGGTTCAAAAGGAAATGTAGGAAATCTACATCATAGACTATTATCCTATCAAGAATCAGATAAATATTCAAATCCATTAAAGCATCAGAAACAAAAATCAAAAATACAGTTAAGAAATTACATTGATAATAAGGCAGGTATTACCGTTAGATACCATATCACAGATATTATTAATGCAAGAAAAATAGAAAGTAGTAGAAAGAATCAAGCATTATTCAATCAAGATAGTAATAAACATCATCTTTAACTATAACCCTAAAGTAATTCAATCGTGTCATATCGACTAATTTGTAACTCTCATAGAAAAGAATTAGATGTTGTTCAAGAACTGGAATACTGTCCTTTCTGTGATAAGAGATTAACAAATATTGGATTCGCATTATTCTGTCAATGAAATCAAACTACAATCATATCCAACAATCAACAGATTTTGACGGTACTTGTCTAAAGATAATTATTATATCATTATCAATCTCATCAATTCCTGCAATGGTTAAATTAATTCTTTAATACCAATCTATCATAATATAATTACACCAAAAATCATACCTTGTGTATGTGCTGAAACAGTCCTTAGATACCATGTGTAGGTAAATGAGTGAGGAACACGTTTAGGCAAGTTAAATGATCTTGCTATCACTTTAAACCAATTCTTTTATTGAATTACATATCAAACTAATCATGTTTAATGCAGAATTAACTCATTATTTATCACGACACACAATATATCTAAACCAGATAAAACAAAACTATCATTACCTACATATCGTTTATTATTACAGTATGAAATGTGATTGGTGTATAGCAAAAGGTATAACATCATGATGATAATTGTAGTTTTAATTGTGTTATGTGTAGGTGGATTAATCTATTGGGCATATACTGAGGATAATGTTTCATTACCAAACATTGAACAATTAGACCTATTCAATAAAGATATTTCATGTAATACAGCAGGTGATTGTATATCATTCTTCATTCCAGATATACCAGAATCTAAAGATACCATTCCAGTAAACTACACAATAGAGGATATTGAAGAAAGTATGGAAATTCAATTACAAGAAGAAATGGAATTATTACCAGTAAATATCATAAATGGTACATCAACTAATACCGTTGATCCAGACCAATCCACAATCTCAGGAATCATTACTGATACATCAATCACAAGATTTGGTGATGTGATAACAGATTATTCATATCTAGGTGAACACATGAGAGTTCAAATTGGAAACATTGCAACAATTACAGGTAACATCAAAATATTAGAACCCATAACAAAACAAATAGTTGAACCACAGTTATACAAATATCAATTATACATAGAGTGTTCAGATATTATGGAATTTTGCAATCATACAATATTGGGAACAAGAGGTCTAACTGAATCAGATGGAACATTTCTATACAAATGGACTACAAACAATCAACAGCATTTAGCAGGAATTTATGATGTATCAATAGTTGCAGTATCAGAAACAGAAGATTTGTTTGGCAAAAAACTCTCAGTTGCACATACAATGTTTCTAGAATTGTACTCATGAGTCAAATGATTCATTCAATGCCGTTATGGTTCGGTTGGTTTTTAATTATACTTGCAATGTTTCTTGCATATCCTGCCGTTGGTAATATTATAGAATCAAATAATGATGAATTATGGAAATCAAAAGTAACACAAATGGGTATTACTTATTCAACAGGATCATTATTTTGGTCATATCTATCATTAATTGTTCAAGCATTTTTCATTGGTACAGGTGTACAAGTTATAAGGAATAAAGATACCACCACGCCTGATTGATCATCATTAAATAATAGGTTGTTTTTGAGGAAATAGATTGAACGCCAACATAACTGGTAAAGGCAAACTGATTCTAGGATTTGCATTAGCAGGTATTGTGTTTAGTTTACTAACCACACTATCAGTAAATGTGATTTCAGGATCACTCGGTCTAGAATTTGGCAATAGTGTACAAGGAATTGTATCTGCAATGTTCAGTGGTGATATAATGGCAACAGTGCTAATTATATTAACTACAATAACTTTCGGAGTATTCATCTGGATATTTTCATATCTAGGTGCAATGATGAAAACGAGAGTTACTGGTGGATCAAAAATCACCTTATCCAAAAGACCTCATATCATAGGCTTTTTGCTTATGGGTGCAATAGGTGTTGGTGTATTTGGTCTAGTAGATGAAGTATTAGCAGGTGCTAATACATCAACAAGTATTGATTCCTTTGTAGGTGCAATAACAACACTCAACATAATTGGAATAATTTCCCAATTACTAGCCTATGCAGTATTAGGATTCGTTGTCCTATTTTTGGGCAGTAAATTTCAAGCAATTGAGAGTGTCGCACCTGATGTACTCAAAAAATTCTAACCAAAACTATTTTTTTTCTTTTTCTTTTCGTAATTCCAAATTACAGATTAACCAGTTTCTTTTTATAATATGATATAACCACACAGATTAATAACATGGTTAATAATACAACGAGAAATGCTATAATTGTCGTAGCCGTAATTGCCGTAGGGTACTTTGTACTCACAGGTAATGGTACTGCTGACCTACTTGATCAATCAGGTGGTGCAGGAATACCAACAATCGGTACATTCGATAGTAAAGCAGTTTCTCAAGACGAACAAGTCTATAATGGTGATCTAACCATTAAAACCATTGCAGTAGATGCTAGTGATGCTAGTATATCTTATGCAGGTGATACAGAGTTCACAACAATTTGTTACAAAGATAATGGTTCAAGTGACGTAAGTGACTGGACTAATATCGGTACAGGCAGTTCTGCAAACCCCGAAGTCATTACAGTACCAGTATCATCTGGTAGTGCAACTTCTGGTGGTTTGGTAGAAATGTGGTGTGAGGTCAGTATAACAAGTGGTCAAGATTATTACTTTGACAAAGATGCTGTTATTAGAGATAATAGCAGAATCAGCACTGCAATCTTTGATGATCCATCCAATACAAATATTGACAACTGGATCTATCATGTTGATTTGTCAGGTGTCAGTGTAGCAGATCCAAATACAACACCAACAATGTCTATATTCTATGACCTACTTGATGAGGGTTCATTAACTGTTGACAGTCCAACATCTCTATTGAGTGTAGGAACTGGTTCAGTAGAGAACAGAATTAAGTGGAGTATTGATATGGATAACAAAGGTGACTCAGAAAGTATTAACAGAGTCCAAATTAGAATTGATGATACTGATGATTCTCTATGGTCAGAGAACCTATCATACGTCACAGTTCCTAACTTCGGACAAATTAAACTCTCTGAAATGAACCCAACAATTATCGGTTCAAACACTGTGTACAAATACACATTTGGTACAGACTATGCAACAGGTAATATGATCAGTATAGATAAAAACGGTGATACAGAAGTAGACATTCCAGTAATTATTCAATCTACTCTTACATCAGGTGCAGACCTATGTATTGAGTTAGAAATAAGGACTGTGGATGCTTTCGGTGTTTATACCTCATCTTCTGATGATGTAGAACTCATTGATTCTGCAACTAATTCTGCCGAATGTACTATCACATAGATAATACATAACACCCCTTTTCTTTTTTATTTTTTAGAATTTAGTTTGCATGTTTCGCATATTATTTCCTGACCAGTATGTTTGTTTTTACACATTGGACAAATGCCTTTTCTATGCAATGCAATCCATTCTTTCATTATTGATATTGATGCTCTACTCATTATCTACTGCACCACCACCAAAACAAACAACGCATATTTTATTAGTGTTAATTTGAATCATAACGAACGCACCTTATTCAACAATTCATCAAGTTGTTTTAATTCTATATTTTGATCCAGTCTTGTGAATCCATCACCATTAATATAATCATTAAATGATTTTTCAAAGTATTGTGATTGTATTGGATCATTAATGTTTCGTTTTTTCCCATAAGTTAATTTTAAAAATATTTTTTTAATATTTTGTTTTTCCTTTTCAATTTCTTTTTTAATAGATGATTCTTTTTTTCTTATTATTTCATCAGGCATTATTGTACCATCCTGACCTAATATTTTTTTAAGCCATTCAGGGGGATTTCTAAATAATTCATGTGTTGAGAGTTTTCTAATATCAAAAAAAACGTGCTGACCAATATAATTTGAAATTATTTCTGTAAGTTCATCATGTTCCATAATATGTGTATTGTATAAATTAAAAATTGCCCTTGCAAGTTGATTTTTATCACCACCATGTTTGGCGTGTTTCTCAACAATGACCATACTTTGTAACATATTGGTTATTGTCACCCATAGGTCTTTTAGTTCATATGTATCAATGCGTTTTGTTATTTGATAATTTATCTTAACACCACTTTCTGTTTGAACTTTATTTTCTTCACCATCTATTATAGTAGTTTCAGTAAACAAACAATCATCTAATGTTGATTTACCCATCTGGTTTATTTTTCCTAATAACTCAATAAATGATGAGCATGGTTCATCATTTATACCATTATTAAATGCGTAATAAAGAAATTTTTTAAATCTTACATTTTGTTTATGAATTGCACCATTACGTTGTATTAATTGCATATCAGTTTTATCTGAATAATTATCATAAGTTTTAATACTATTCCATTTTTTAATATGAGTTTCAAGGATTGGTATTCTTTTTTCTATATCATCAGTCAAATCTTTATCTAATCCTGCATTTACTAACCTTTTTGAAATAGAATTTAAGAAAATTATCTGCCCTTGTAAAATATCTTGATTCACTTCAATATCTACAACACTAAACAATCCATTTCTAGGATCATATTTTCGAGGCATTGTGTCAGTTACAAGAGGACTATTATCTTCTAAATATTCCAGAGCTTGTAATACCTCATTATCAAATTTACTTGAATAATAAGGCACATCTTCTAAATATTTTATAAAATTTCTTAATGTTTGTATGTCATGAAGTAATAATTTAGTTTCTTTTTTTTTAGACATAGAATTTAATTTCCTAATACTATGTTGTCTTAACAAACCTAATTTTTCCCTAGAATAAGAATCTGATTTTTTTCGTTCTATCCAATATATCAAGGAATTATGATCATCATACTCTTTACCATTATGTTCATTATTAGTAGATTTTATCATTCTAACTATAATTAATTATAACTAGATAATAAAGATACTGTTAAGACTACCTAAGCAGATATGCCTTTATAGTAATAGTTCTTACAGATTGTTAGAATGGATAATCAGAATTGTCAAACAATAGTACAGAAACCAAAACTTGTTGGTGAAACAACTGATGTTGTTTTCGAGTATTCCAGAAGTGTTGATGGTTGTTCTTGGTCGCCAATGACTTCAAATGAAACAATCGAAGCACCAGTTAAGAACACCAAAAAATACATCATGGAATTACTTAACTGGTTCAATGCAGAAGAACTGGCAATCCAAACATCAAATTGGAATAAAGAACACAACTACAAAGCAGAAATCCGTATTTTTATTCGCTTTGTTCCAAAGTCAGAAGTTGAAGCAGATAAAAAACGCATAGAAGTAAAAAAGTCAAAAGCATTAGCCAAGAAACGTAAGGCAAATGAACTTAAACTTGGAAAGTGGACAGTTCAAAAAGACACACTTGAAGAATACGCTAGTGCAGTTAATACAATGCGTATGGCATATAAAATGCCATTAGATGATGGTGAGAATATGCGACCACTAACTGATCCAATTAGACAGTTAGAAACATTCAACAAGCGTGTTGAGTTGCACAAAAAATTGTTCACACAGGCAGATGTACCATATCATGACAGTAGCAAAGCCAACAAAGCATCAAATGATTTGTATGCTTTAATTGAGGATAGAATAAAACTAATATTCTAACCTCTTTCTTTATTTTCTAATAAACTAAAAAGTTAATTACTATCAATTAATCAAATTAATCATTGGTATTTCAAAATAATAAGGTGATTGTTAATGGTGGAGTTCAAACTATTGTCTATTTCATGTTATCAGTTATTGTTGTATTGTTCTTTGCATTAGGTAATCTAAATGAAGATGTAGAATTTCGTAGTACCATAATTTTCATGACTGTATTCATGGCATCATATCTACTACTTTTAGGACTATCAGTAAACCCTGCAATAGGTAAATATCTCAAGGGTAGAAATGTACAGTTATTTTTTCAACATGATGTTACAGTAGGTCATTTATTATGGATTCCAATAGGCGTAATTGCATCATTTGGTATATCACTCTTAATTAACAATGCAGGGTTTGATAGTACATTTGGTTCACTATTAGCAATTGGTGCATCAGGTGCTATAATGATGGCAATATTTTTCAGAACAGGTTCAATTCTAATTCCAATTATCATTCATGGTGTATTCAATTCATTAGTTATCGTATTATCCTCACCATTACTTAACCTAAAGATTCTATCAAACACACCCATACCAATACCTGAGATTGGTATCTCATTTGGTACATTAAACAACCTTGCATCAGAATCCATCTACCAACTGTTTCTCGTTAGTCCGTCTGAGGAAATGTTTAAAATGTTAGTTTTAGCATTTGTACTTTTTGTTGTAAAAAATAAATTTGATTCTAAATCCATTTGGGTTTACATTGGTGGTGCAATATCAATATCTATCTGGACTATCTACCACATGATTCAGGCATTATAATAAAAGTTAATTAATACTAATTAATCATTATTAACATTGGCAAAGTCACACAAATCAGTTTATGTTGTTTGGCTAATTCTCTTTGTAGGAATTTCAGGTATATTATTTGCAAACACATCTAATGCAGAGTCATTTCTTTTTGAGATGCCACCAGAATTAAGAACTGTTGGTGGTTGTTTCAGAGATTGTATTGATGAAACACAAACAGGTTTTAGTGGTCAAGGTTCAACAGATGAAACCACAGATGAAACCACAGATGAAACCACAGATGAAACCACAGATGAAACCACAGATGATGAATCATTTTTTTCACCATTAATTGAATTAATATTTGGTACAGAGTCGATAGATAATGAAATAACTGAAAGTGAGATGGTCAATAAAGAATTAGATGATTCTATATCAAGTAATATTATCTGTGAAGTAAAAACAAGTGTTTCTGGTCTTGACAAAAATAAAGGAATTGTCACAAGTGGTGGTTCAGAATTATTCTCAAAGAACATAACATTACCATTAGATTTAACAAATCCAACAAATGATAAAACAATAGATTCATTTAAAATGGATCATAAAATAAAGTGTTATCTTGCAGGTGATGCAAGTGATGATGAAAAACAACAACTAGAAAACATTGCAATCAAATCCTCAAAGTTAAAATCAACAATTTATGGCAAAGTAATAACAGGTGTTGAAAAGGAAATTTGGAATGGTGATACAAGAGGTACAAAAATGATTAACCTAACAAACAACAATGAAAAGACATTATCAACACATTCTGCAAATGTTACAGATATTCACAAGTATTTACCAAAAGGTGATTACCAAACAACGTTACGATTCCAGACAACAGGAAATGTTGATTTGATAAATAATGTAACAAACAGTTCACATACAATTGTTATCAATAATGATAAAATCAAAACTGAGATTAATCTTAATGTTGTAAAAGAATCACAACCTAGAGGTGAGTCAGATAGAGATGGTGATGGATTCCCTGACAGGATAGACAACTGTCCAGACAAGTTTTCTATAACAAATAATGGGTGTCCTGATACTGGCAATGGTGGCACCACCAGAATCGGTGATGATGGAAATGAAATAACAGATATTCTTACAGAGTTTACATTATGTCTTAACATAATGGACATGAATTGTTTAATGAATCAAAAGTTCCTACCATTATATCTAGGTGGATTTGGATTTGTATTTTTAATTGGTGCAGTAACTACCAGAAAGACTCAAGTATTCGATTCGTTTGGCAATAGAATATGAAACACGCAAAAAATTGCTTTAGGTATTGTTATAATTACAATTATGTTAATGGATGATTCAAATATTATTGATGTTCCACATTGGATTGATGGTGAGTTTGTAACAGATGTTTCAACTGAAAATTATTGGTCAGTTGGTGATATACAGATTATGGCATTTAGTTATGACTTCATTACTTGTAGTGTGAATAACTCATTACATTATAAAACGGATAGTGGATGGTTAGATACAAATGCACAGGGGTTACTTAGTAGTAACTTTAATCCTGCATCAATTACAAGAACTTTTGATAGTGATGAAATAGAGAAATTCCGAGTTATAAATTCACTTAATTGTATTTATCCCGATTGGATAGACAGTATGTCAGTATCAGGTACAGTGAAAACTATTGTATCACCAGACACAGGTGCAGTCAAAATATTAACAAATACAAGTAAAGTAAATGAAAATAATTTCAAGTCTAAGAAAAGTTATTTGATAAATGTTTACGAGTTTTCAGCAGATAGTATAGAATCAAAACTTCAACCTAATTCATCAAATGTTGCAAAATTACTAACGTTTTCAGTATTTGATTTAGATTTTAAGATTCATGTATTGGGTGAAACAACAGAATTAACCAATACACAAGATCAATTAACAACTCAGTCAGCAAAATTTACAGTAATAAAAGATGTAATCAAATCCAATACCGTTTCATCAGCATCATCTTATGAACCATTGGAAATATTGTCAGTAAAGTCAGCATTTAGTTGTAGTCTTGCAAGAAGTAGTTGTTCAACTGGTGCTGAGTTAATCAATGGTTCTGATTTAGTAATAAAAAAAGACTCATACCAACAGATACTTGTTGTTGGAATGATGCACAATTATGACACCCAAGAGATGCCACCACAAATCAAAGTATTGGATAGTAGTTCAAGTCAGAAGAAAATAGTAACAATGACCTTTGATAAATGGGTTGGTGATAATGGTCAATTCAAGGCATTGCTTTATTTAGATAATAAATCTAAAAGTGGTGATTGGATTTTCAAAATGATTCATGATTCAAGACCAACATCTACAAGAACTATCACTATTCATAACACAATAAATGATGTTGTACAATCACCAAATGTTTTCAGTACAAAGATTGGTGTTGGTTATACAAATGTCTATTCACCTATTGTTGATGGTATTAAATTAACACCAGTAATTGACACAGGTAGATCAGGTATTACATCATTGTTAGCAATACCAAAACTTGACATTGTGAATGATGCAAACTTTAAGTCATATTGTGAAATGAAACCGTTTGATGTTGATGTTGCAAATTTGGATTGTGGATTACCAGTTGATGCAGGTACAAAACAATTAGAAGAAATTAGACTTTATCCATTAATTTTACCCACAACTGCTGATGATGCTTTTGTTATCCAAAAAGTAAACTCATCAAAAATCAAAGCAGAAGTTTCTGTTAAAGTTGGTAGTGTGGTAAAACCAGTTGGAACATATAATGTTCTATCAGATAGTGTCACATCAGGTGCATCAATTCAATGTGGTTTAGGTTCTGATGGTAATGCAGATGAATCAAAATGTCTAGCATATACCAGAGGAATATCATTAGGTAAAACTGTAATTGATCAACAGGACATTAATCTAAAAGTATTCTCAATGGGTTTAGATAAATCAAAACAACATAATATATTAGTCACAGCAAAGATTGTTGGGAATTATGAATTACTAGCAAAAGACGGTGTGAAGTTTGGTGGATCAATTCCATCATTAACTTATTCATGGTCAGCATTGTATCAAGATGCAGACTTTAAAGGAAATATTAAAAATAGATGTTCAGGTGCAGATTTGACACAATGTTGTTCTGCTGATCAAACACCTATTCTTGTAGGTAATACTGTTAGTTGTCAGGCAAAGTCATGTGGTATATTAGAATCATGTGAAATAATTCAACAAGATACTGATAAAGATGGATTCCCAGATGATAATGATTCATGTCCAACTGTTTATTCAACTACGAATAATGGTTGTTTACCAAATGTTGATCCAGTAGACACAGATGGTGATGGAACACCAGATAAACGTGATGCGTGTATTTACACATTTGGTTTAACAGAATATGATGGTTGCCCTAAACCCGAAGATGCAACTGACACAGATGGTGATGGAATACCTGATGTAGTAGATATGTGTCCAACAGTCCATGCCATAACTGATAATGGATGTCCAAGTATTCCATATGCACAAGAATGTGAACTTGATTCAGGTTATATATTAAATGATAATGGTGTATGTGTATTATTACCACCTAACTATTATGTTGATTCAGATGGTGATGGTATATATGACAATGCAGACTTGTGTCCATATTTCGCAGGTTTTGCAGATAATGATGGATGTCCTTATGGTGAACCAATACAACCATTATGTGAATCAGGTGTTTGTGATGATGGTAAAAAACCTAAAACACCAGAATCAGATAAAATATGTTATAGCAGAGATACAGGTGAGCAAGTAAATTGCCCAGTAGAATTTTCTGATTACATATTATATGGTGCAGTAGGAGTTGCAGTATTAGGATTGTTTGCTTTTATCATCAAGCGTAGAAACTAAACCTTATTAACAAATTAATTAATCATACAGTTATTGGCAAAGTCAAAAACATCAAAGTCACGAATAATTATTCCAGTTCTAATTATTGTAGTTTTTGTAATATTGTTCACCCCATCTGACTTGATAACACCTGAACCTATTGCAACAGATACAGTACAATCAGAGTTATTATCATCTGGTGATGTTTTTCTTACTAACGAACAATTATACATGATTGATAAATTCCAAAGTAATTCAATTGTATCAACTGATACAGTATTCACAGAATCAGATGATAACCTAGTTACACAATTCCTAGATGAAGCAGAAATAGATTTACCATTGGCAAGTGAAAAGTTCGGCATTGAAGTTCAAACAGTTCTATTTGATTCAGAACAAAACCAATTTCCTTTCTCTACAATTCTTAACATACCACAACTAACAGTAACCGATAACGAGGGTAGACTATTAGATTTAGGTTCTATACAAACGACATTTCTAGGAATCACAACTGATGATTCCGATAAATCATTCAAAATGAATGGTGTTGTAGAGTTTTGGTTAGATGATGATTTGATTGCAAAAAAACATCTCTACGCAAGTGAAACAGATAACAAAAAAACATACCAATTATCCCTAGTGAATAATTTAACAGTAATTTCAGAAAACATTGGTGAAACATCCTATGTTAATGAATCAGGAACAACTACATCAGTAAACTTGACCAAGAAAGTTCCAATCCCACCATCATTCACAGAAAGAAAATCAAACTTTACATTCACATTATCTGATGAGGGTAAAAATTGGGCAGATGGTTCAAAGCACACATATCGAGTTGTAATTAGAGATGTACACGCAAATATAGATTCACAATCAAACTTTAAAGTGTTCGATTGGTCAGGTGAAAAAATCGCATATCAATTAGATGTTACAGTTGATCAAAGCAAGAAAACCGTAATTGGTGCAGAAAATAAAGCCGTAAAAATATTCAAGTCAGATAGTACAATATCAATATGTGGTGAATCATTATTTCACGATAGTAAACATCAACATTACCCAATCGCACTATTCACCCAAATTAGTTTACCACCACCATCAGTTACAGTGTCATCAAACGGTAAACAGATAATAAATATGAGTTATGATTTTAAACCACAATCAATGGGTGATGTACGTAGAGATAATTTCCCACAAGTCAGAAGTGATAATGATATAAGAGGTGAACAATTCCCACAATTTCATAATGTTCATGTTTCAAATGGTGTTGATGGTAAAACAATTTCATCATCTGCACCTACTTATGTTTACACAAATAGTGGTACTATATCATATTACCAAGATGATCAACCACTAACAGATAAATCATGCAGTAAGGTATCAGGGATTCCAAGAGATTCAGATGTTACATTTACAGTTAATGGCGAATCATTTGAAATTCATACACCAAAATCCCAAGCAAATTACTTTTTGAAAGGTGAACTAAACAACCCAAAAGATTATCGTAGTAATACAGTTCAATGGGCAGGGAGTGGTAGCATGAGTGATTTAATGCAACATACAGTTACATCAAATTTTGGATATGGTCTTGATTCAGGCTATCCTAGTCCATTAGCAAGATAACAAAACTCTTTTTAAACTAGATAATTTACATATAATGTGAAATTACTATTAATTCCAATTTTATTTCTATTATTATTAATTCCAGTTTCAGCATTTGCACAAACAGAACCAATACCTGAAAACGATATTGATTATACCCCACCTGAAACAGGAGTGTTCCGTAATCATAATACCTCATTTGATAATGAATCAGGTGAGTATTCTATGACTAACCATCCCACATATTTTGAAGATTACCCTGATAACTTTGTTCCGTACAGATTAATTGAAAATGATGATATTGTTCAAATTGAATTTGCAACAGAAACAGAAGAGAATATTTACACTGATAGCAAATATGTATTTAATAAAAATACTGGCACATTAAGTGTTTATGATGAAAATGAAATCCAAGTATTAAACGAATCCTATGTTGTTAGAATTGCAGAATTAAACACTGACACTTGGACAAATTTGGATGTTAATAATACTCCTGTTATCACCACTATTGAAGAAATTAATGGCATAGTTATTGTTACATTCACTAAAGAAAATTTTGAAGGACTTTATGATGTGGAATATATTATGAACGGTAATAATCTTAAAACCACTGCAAAGTTCACAAATAATAATCCTATTTTTGATAATCATAAATTTGCATTTACACAAACAGTAAACATACAAGATCCCATCATAACATTAAATGATCAAATAATTGATCTAAATAATTATCTAGGTCAGTCATTCCCAAGAGAAGTTTTAGAATTAAATGAAGATTTGATTTTAGGGGTTAAAGATTTTTATTATAATTCTGGAATTGGATTCGAGAATTTATGGTCTGTAAATATAGATCCAGTAATTCCAACTAAGATTTCATTAGATTATGCTAATGTTAATCAAACAAAAACTGACATAGGTGAAACCGTTGAGTTAGATCCATCTTATACTAAAAATCAATGGGCAGGGGGTGCTAATTCATATCAAGCATACCGTTGTAGTAATGGTAACATTGATACCAATTATGGTACAGAACATTACATTTGGATGGGTGGTTCAGGTACTTGTGTAATGCAAACATATAGTACCAGTTTATCTTCAATCCCATCAAACGCTTCAATATCGTCAGCAACATTTGGATTTACACCAGTAATTCAAAATATCGCTGTATGTACATCAAATTCACCTAGTTGTAGTTCTAATAACACTACAAAATTTTCAGTGTTTGAAACGATTGGTATTGGATTCTCAAATACTGGATGGGGTTCTCAATTAGCAGGGGATATTACCATGGTTGATGGTACTTCCTCAGCACTTTCAACATCATATAATTCCGTAGGAATATCTAGAATACAAACAGCAGTTACCAATGGAACTAATTTTGTTTTCGTTCCGTGGTATCATCATTCCAGTTCAAGTTTTGCACCTATGCAACCAAATGCGAATTGGTATAATAGTTCCATTCGAACCTATAATTGGACAACAATTATTCAATACACAATTCCATCAGCACCATCAACACCATCAGCACCATCTTCTTCAAATTCAAACGGGAATGTTTATGTCACATGGTCAGCACCATCTGCAAACCCTGCAATAGATTATTATCATCTTTATAGAAATGGAGTTTACAAAGCACAAGTGAGTGGAACATCATATACTGACACAAGTACATCTATCGGAACTGGATATTATTATTCCGTAAAAGCCCATAACTCGTATGGTTTCTCAGGGTTATCAGGAAATTCAAACACCACTTATCCATCAACCACACCATCAACCCCATCAACACCATCAGTATCTACTTCTAATGGAACAAACTCTATCTCTTGGTCAGCACCAAGTAGTAACGGTGCATCAATCACATCATATCAATTATACAGAAATAATGGATCATTCATTACAACTTCATCCACATCATACTCAGATAGTTCAGGAAGTTTAGGAACTGGATATTATTACAAAGTCAGGGCTTTCAACAGTAATGGTTGGTCAGGATTTTCAGGAAATTCTTCAACTGTAACTCCATCACAAATACCATCAGTTCCATCAACACCATCAGTTGTAAATAATAATGGAGTGATAACAATCTCATACTCAGCACCATCATCTAACGGTGCAACAATCACAAATTATAACATACAAAGAAGTGACGGTTATAACGTTGGAAATTCATCATCAACCTCAATAACTGATTCAACTGGAACTTTAGGAACTTCATACACATACAAAGTCAGGGCGTATAATCTGAATGGTTGGAGTGGGTATTCCTTAAATAGTTCTGGAGTAATCCCTGCACAAGCACCATCAACTCCAACATCATTAACTACTGCTCAAACAGTTGCAAATCAAATTTCACTATCTTGGTCAGCACCATCCTCTAACGGTTCAGCAATCACAAATTACAAAATCTATCTTGCAGGGGTGTTAATTGATACAATAGGAAATGTAACAACATACACAGATTCAATAACTGGATCAGAAATTGGTTCTTCTTTAGTTTATACAGTAAAGGCAACCAATGGAATTGGTGATAGTTCTGCCAGTAGTTCCAGTACAATTACTGCATGGGATGTGCCAAGTCAAGTAGTTGGAGTTGCAGGGGTTACAGGTATGCCAATAGTTCTCACATGGAATAATGCCGTTTCAGATGATACTATAACAAATTACAAAATTTACCGAGATGGATCATTACTTACAACAGTTGGAAATGTATTGACATATTCAGATAATTCAGTAGTTGGTGGTAATACATATTCTTTTGAAATTTCAGGAGTATCAGCAGTTGGTGAGGGAATAAAGTCAGTAGCAATTAACGTTGTTTCAGGTATTTCATATAATCCACCAACAAATGTATCAGTAACAATACCATCACCAAATTCAGCACCATTACAACCTGTATTAACTTGGACAGCATCAACATCAGGTAGTGCAACAGGAACATTGACAGGGTATGAAATTTTCAGAGATACAGTATCAATCGGCACAGTAGGATTAGTTACAACATATACTGATACAGTTTCAGCATCAGGTACATACGCATACGTCATACAAAGTACAAGTTCACATGGTAATTCAGCAAACTCATTAGGTGATACAATAACAACGCCAACAGCACCATCACAAGTAACATTATCACTCACTCCAATTTCAACTTCACAGATTGATTTATCATGGTCTGCAAGTTCTGCAAATGGTTCTAATCTAACAGGGTATCAAATAGAACGAAGTACAGACGGTACAACATATCAAACCACAGTTGCAAATACAAATACACTAAACACAGCAATATCAACAACATCACTATCTTATGATACCCAATACTGGTACAAGGTGTCAGGAATCAATAATGTTGCAGTTGGTACAGCATCAGTTGCAGTTAATACATGGACTATGATTGATTCACCAACATCATTTTTAGCATCAGGTGTTTCAACTTCACAAATTGATTTATCATGGACTGCACCATTAACTGGAAATATTTTGGGTTATCACATTGAAAAAGAATCAACAATAGGTTCAGGTGTTTGGCAGGATCAAGTTGCAAATACTGGAAACACAAATGTTGTAAATTCTATAACTGGTCTTGCATCAGGTGTTTCATTAAATCTCAGGGTTTCAGCAATAAATTCAGGTGGTTCTAGTGTTCCATCAAATGAATCATCTACATCATCTTGGGGTATTTTGTCTGCACCAGTATTAGATACATTAACACAAGTCACAACAACATCAGTAAAACTTGATTGGACAGCACCAACAGGATTACCATCTGTAACAGGATATAATATAGAAAGACAGTTAGGTTCAGGATGGGTTGCAATTCAAACACCAACTGCAACAAATGCAATAACATATACTGACTCTACATTAGCATCAGGCGATTCACCAACATATAGAATTTATGCCATTAACAGTATTGGCACATCACTTGTATCAAATGAATTATCAATCAATCCACCGAGTTCTGGTGGTGGTGGTGGAAGTGGAAGTCAACAATCAAATGTATCAGTTACAGAATTTGATGATGTTTTGAATATGAATTTCCTAGATGATATTCATAGAGTAATATTAGGTCAACAATTATCTGATAGTGTAAAAGTTGTTTGGGATTCATCAGACAACTTGGAAGTAACATCAATAATTATCGCTGATTCACCAGTAATAATTCAATTCCAATCAACACCATTCATGTTAATTGGTGATCCATCAGGATTATCTGAGGGAATTATAAATTACTCTGTCCAGATACCAAATGTGTTCTGTAATACTGAACAGACAATAAATTGTATCACACAAAGAGATTATGAAATACCAGTAGAGATTACAGCAAAGTATGGTAGTAATTCAATCACAACAAACACAATGATCAAATTAGATTTGAAAGAAGAAACAGACATTCCTCTTGTATTTGTGTTAGGTGCAATTGCATTACCAGTTGGTGTATTGCTAATTAAAGGAGTATCAAAACATGGAACTCATCAACATAGACATAAAGCAAAGTTATCATCAGGTAGTTCAAGAAAGAACGGTTCAGGTAAATCAAGTCTAACATTATAAATAAATTCTTTTATTTTACTTTTATAATTAATATTTAATGACAGAGATAATAATTGATGAATGTATTCATTCAGATGAAATTATGTTACTATTGAAAAATACAGGTGTAAACGCAAAGTTTCTTGGTACAGGTTTACCAGACATTGATATTGAACGATATTTAATAAAAAATCCTGATTCATTACTTGCCACCTCTGATATTGAATTTGATACACATTTCAGTTGGAAAAAATCATTACTACTAAACCATTATGATTCAATGAAAGAAAAAGTGATACTAATTTCTGCATTTGTAAGTTAAAAAAAAATAAAGTGATTAATCTAATACATATTCTAATAATTTTCCATCTGTACTAATTCTTGCCATTGCATCACAATCATCACAAATAGTAAAGTAGTGATTTGTATTTTCAATGACTTCTGTACTGGATGTATTTCCTGATTCACAATTTGTACACTTTGATTTCATTGTTATTATCACATTGATTTTATTTATAACTATTACCTTAAGACTACCTAAGAGATATACCTAAATACCATTCATTCTTGTAGAATAGTACCAATGATGTTAGAAAAAAGTGAGTTCAGTGATGAAGTTTATGAAAATGCTTTACCCGAACTAAAGAAAATTTTTGCAGATATTACATTAAAAGAAATCAAAGGTGCATCACTTGAATACATGCCATACGATTTGAGATTACAGTTAGACCTTGCACAAGCAAGAATTGATAAACGTAATAATCCACCAACATTACCAGTAGGAAAATTAACATTATCAAATGATGGAAAAACATGTAATGAGTGTAAATCAGACCTAGTTGTCAAAACATCAACTGTATCAGATAGTGCAGGTGTTAGAACAAAACAATTCTTAGGTTGTCCAAAGAGTTGCAATTCACTTACCAAAAAAATGAATAAATCAAAATTAGAAAATGAAGATTTCCTTGAAAAAGCAAAAACATCAATGAAAGATGCAAAAGACACCTACACCATGAAAACACGAAATATGACACCCACCGAAGCATCATTAATTATGAAAAGAAATCTTAACAATGGATTCAGATGTTCACCACCAAACAACCAGTTTACAGAATTAACTTATGCAACAAAAACAACCTTTGATGAAACTCACTTGCTAAATAAAAAAACTGGTAAGATTCTTGAGTATGTAACATGTGAACATAATTTAGATAATCATGTACAAGCCATTGATGATTGCAAGATTTACAATGTTTTAAAAATTGAAGAAATAGGAAACCTAAATGAGATTACACAATACAATGTAATAACCAGATGTTTCAAATGTAGTCAGATTGAAAGAAATCTTAGTGAAATTGAACATGGATGGACTAAAGATTATGATGGAAAAGAAAGAACTCAATGGGTAGCAGATATAAAAGAAGAAGCAAAGAATGTTGTTAGTTTTAGATTAACTGTACAAAGAGTTGATGAACAAGTACCAATATTAATTCTCAAAGTATTAAAAGAAAAACGATTCCAAAATTCAGATGGTGGTTATCTAATATCAGCAAAGGTAACTGAGTTAGTTATTGATCAAGTAAGCAATTTACAAGTTCCAGACAATCTAAAAGCAAAAGTAACATCACAATTAAAAGCACTATACAACAAAAACCTACTTGAAATGGAAGTTGAAGAACATATCTTTTCTAATAACAGATATGAGAAAGTTCATACTGAGAAAGTTAAAGGTGGTGTTGATAGACATTTCAAGAATAGTGATTTTGTAGGAAATGCAATAACATTAAACAAATATAGAGTAGCAGACCACTCAGCAATTTATCTTACAAAACAAGTTTTATTAGAATTAGAACAATTATCAGAATTAAGAAAAAGTCCAAATACAAACATTACATTTGATGCTGAAAGTAGAAAATGGGGATTTGATGAGGCTATGTATTGGAATGAGTTATGGTTACAAATTCAAAAACAAGTTTCATTGAATCCAGATGCACAAATTATCTACAATCCTAAATTTGGTCAAGTATGGATTGCATGCAAATCAGGAATCAAAAGACAGAGGAAAAGTAGAAGATGAACCACACCGTTTGTACAGTTTGCAATAATGCTTGGATTTTTGATAACTCCACAGTTTGTAACAAATGTGTTTATAAAACTGCAAGTTTTCTAAAGATTCTTGATTGTGTAAAAGTTGACGGTGATATGGAATTAATCATAGGTGATGTATCAGATATTATTGTACAGAACCAACTAAAATTAACTGACGTACAAATTAGAAAGATTTGTGATACCTATTTCAAAAATGGTGAAAAGACCTCTGAAAGATTAACTATCACAGATAAACTATTCTTAGATTTACATCACGTTAATGGAATGGTAAACTAATGACACCATACGAAAAAGCAGTAAAAAAGAATAATGGTAGAATCCACGAAACATCATGTGAATGTAAATATTGTCATTTAGTAAGAGAGGATTTTAGAAAATGACAGGTTCAAGAACTACATGTAAACATAAGGCAGAGCATACGTGTTTTGAATTATATGGTGGGATTTATGATTTGTGTGAAAAATGTAGATTAGATTTACCAAATCATATTGAGGAACGCAAAAGAGATGAAGATGGTATGTGGAGAACAATTACCTATTTTAAAAATATGGAAAAATTAACCCCAGAACAAAGAGAAAAAGTAAAAAAAGAGGAAAGAGAAGATGACGAATTTAGAGGACTGTTAAATTGACTGTTTGTGATTCTTGTAAAGCAAATCTTTGTTTAACAGCAGAATGTGATTATTCTTTCTGTGAATATTGCCAAATGTGATCCAGAAAATGAAGAATTGTAGAAAATGTCAGTTAGGTAAGGAGTATGGTTACTGATGCCAACACCTACCCAAAAATGTCCTGATTGTAATAAAAAAATGACCTATGATCCATTACTATCAATCAAAGGTAAAGCAGTTCTAACATTTTGGTGTATTCCATGTTCACATATTATTGTAGAAAAAAGATTCAATGTTAAAGATGCAGTTAGTTCAGTAAAACGATATGTGTTTCAAGGACATTTACCATGACAAAAAAACTAGCAAACCCTGATGATAAAATTTCAGTTTGGGGTACAAAACAGTTTGGTGGTTACGCAGGTGTAAAGCATACTGCATCACGAATAAAACAATTTATTCCAAATTCAATGATTTATGTTGAAGCATTTGCAGGTATGGGCAGAACTTGTGATGAAAACAAACATCATAAAATTATTCTAAATGATATGTCAGATTTTGCAGTAAAAACATTACAACATAATTTCAAGAAATCAATAATCACTCAATTAGATTTTGAGTTATGTGTAAAAGAGAATGATTCCTTAGATACATTTTTCCTATTTGATCCACCATGGGAATCTAATATCTATGATGGAAATAATAATTTAACATATTGTAATATGAAACCATCAGAATATTACAGTAAATTATTAGATATTGTGAGAACTATCAAAGGTAATTGGATTATTTTATCATCATGTAATAAGAGTAGGTATCAATTCAAAACCAATTATTATGAATTAATTGTTGAATCAGAATTGAATGTGCTATTTGGTAGAAAGGCAAGAACAAGATTAACATCAAATAAACCATTGATTATCCATAATCAAAAACAAACATCAATCACAGATTTATTCTTTCTGTGAATATTGCCAAATGTTAAGAGAGAATTTTAACCAATGACCAAATACAAAAAACATGATCCAGAAAATGAAGAATGTACTTGTAACCAATGTTACAATGAGGGAAAATGTGAGTATTAGTATGATTAGAATCGAATACACCGTAGATGGCAAATCATAGAATCATGTTTCTACTGATTTTCCATCTTTAACAATGATAACTGAATGGATAAAATCAGTAGGGGTTAAAGACTATGCGATATAAATCAAATTCCATGATTTGTGAGAAATGTCAACAATAACGAACTTAATATAAGTAGTTAATACTACCAAAGGTATGTGTGATGGAAATACTTGTACACCAAAATTGAAAAAAGCATTAGAAGAACTCTTTGAAAGTTTAGATGATGTTATTGAGGATATAGAAAATTGATGGCATTACAATTATACAATCAAGAAATTGCAGAATTACATAATCTCAAAGATATAGAACCTAACGTCTATCCAGATACAAGGGATGATGATTTAGCAATGTTACAACAAACCAATCAATTAGTAAAGTCTGGAATTATTGAGGGATTATATGAACAATTAAGATACTCAGAATTTGATTTTAACAAAATTACCAGACCAACGTTTACAGGTAAAATACGCAATGATAATGTGATCAATAATGACATTAAAGATTACTATTCCAACAGAGTACAACAACAAGCAGATATTATTATACAATATATAGATGGTCTAATATTTCGAGATGGTTATCCAAAATCAATGTTTGGTGATTATAAATTCATTAAAGCAGAACTAGATAACAGGTCTGGATTAGATAAAGCCTACTCACTAAACAAATTACGAATCTGTGCATTGACTGCAATTCCTGCTGATATAAAGAATGAATCACCACGAATCATAGAACCATCAATCGGTAGTAACGCTAGAACGCAATGAACATCATAACAATAGAGCAAGGCAGATTAATTGCAGAAAGATTGTTAGAACAAGCATTACTCAGATTAGATGTAATGAATCAACCAACCGAAGTCATTTGTACTGTCGTTGGTCTTATTTTAAAATGTTAAACCAATTCTTAAATAATTAAAACTACTCAATTAAACTATTGTCAGAAGAAACTTATCAACCAAAATCCATACTATTTCGTAATCAAGATTATATCCAACATATCTCAGCAGGTATGGGTAAAATTGACTTTGATATGTTTTATGGTAACGCATTTGCAAAAGACAAATTCATTGTAGATTTTGTAAAGGAAACAAGAATAAACATACAAAATAAAGTATGCAAAGTACCAGACAAATTCACATTCCCACATACCTATGCAAAAAGATTAGACTCCATTTGGAATGGAACTTGTTATTATGGAATATCTAGAGAAAATGGATTCTTAAGAAAATTTCTATACGGTGTTGATGATCCAAATTATAATTATTCATGGGATGAATTAATTCCACTACCAAAAATGCGTAACATGATACCAGTAGGAAAAATATCAGATGAAACACTATGGATAAAGATTAGGCAGTCAGGATTATTCAAATATTATTTTGAGGGAACAGATTATGCAACTCTAGTTAATGATGGTGGGTTCATTCATAATATGTCAGATGGTTCAGTACCAAAGATTAACGAGTCTGATATGTACAGTGACACAGCATATACCTACGTCATGTCCAGACGTATCTATGACAGAATCATGGAAGATTTGGATACTTTCTTTAATGAAAACTGGTTACACATATCATCAGAGTTTCAAAAGATAATTGATCATTCTGGTATGGGGTTAGGATTAGAAGAAATTACTGATGGTGGTAATTCTTTCATTACAGAGGTTGATTAATGTCAACTATACTCAAGATAAGAAAAGATACAGTTGATAAATCTCATGGTACATTACTAAATCTAAACAAACAACAGTTCGTTGGAATTTTGGGTGCAAGAGGTTCAGGGAAATCATATCTTGGCGATACTTTTCTTGAAATGTATCATAGAAAAGGCTATACTTGTCTTGACTTATTTTCTGCACCGTTTTATGAAAATTATTTCTGGTGTATGCCAAAACAGGGATTAAACGCAGATGGTAAACCATTCACAAAGAGAATACCAATAACGATAATTGCACCAGAATCACTAATAATTGATCAAGACGGAATTGACACATTCAACAATCATGTAAACACCCGATACCCATTGGTTCGAGTTTCAAAAATACCAACTGCAACTGTAAAACCATACTCAGAACAAAACGATAAAATTCTGGAAATCATTACAGTAGAGATACTAAAGTGTAGGTCAGAACGAAGAATATTATGCTTTAACACCTCAATATTCCCGATTGAAAAGGTAATGTATCTAACACTTGAAATCATTTTCAGAGGAATACTAAAGGTCGCAAACGAACATTTTGATCAATTAACACCAGAAGATTTAGGCAGACCATTGACAAAAACAGAGAAAAATCATCACAAGATGGCGTTTCAACTAAGAGAAATTGGTTCATTATTCCCTAGTTTAGTAAAGGGTGATCAGTCTGGTTATTCTAAAAATACAAAGAAAGGTTTCTTAGAGTTTGTTAGATTGGCAAGACATGGTTCAATAGATGGTGTCTTTGATTACCAATCAACAACAGATGTTATGGGTTCAATCAGAAATCAGATTGATGTTTGGTGTATCAAAAAGTGGAACAAACAACTGGCATCTGAGCAGTTTGAATGGATATTCAAGACAGTCAAAGCAAAACGAGAAAAGATTGCAGAGCATTTCAGGTTCAGTAAATCAGGATGGATTGTTGCAGATTCATCATATCCTACCATAGAGTCACTTAACAAGACGTGGTTTTACGGTCTGATAGATGGGTATAATCCTAAACTGTTTCCTGTGCCACCATTAGGAATACGACACAAAGAACCAGTTGACAAATGGCAAAAACTCACAGGTATCAAACTGATTCATGATCAATCAATGATAGTATCAGCAGGTAACACAGGTAGAACAAAAGTAACAAATTCTGATGAAAGAAGTCTTTATCAAGAGATGTTGAAAGAGAAATCAGTAAAAGGTTCAACATGGTCTAGTGTTGCAGAAAAACTTGCAGTTAAACAAAAGAATGGTATGTTATCATCCAATCTTGATTTCACAACCATATCATCTGGTCATGTTGGCAGTAAGTTCGCAAAACTAAAGAAAAAGTTCAATCCTGATTGATTTATCATACTCTTAATTCTAGGCACAATTCTAGGTATGATATTGGTATGAAACAGGGTATATCGGTATGATTTCTAGGCGTGATCCATACCATACTTACTCATTTCCTATAGTGTTTTTGGGTATGGTATGTAGAGTAATCTTTGACTTTAGAAAAAATTTTGTTAGTATTAAAGAACATTAAGTTATGATCATGTCTAATCCACGCCATGTGTCACGCATACAGGTATCACTTAAACAAATTCTTAATAATATTAATTGAGTCAATCAATTGTCAATGAAGCAATCAGATGATAGTATGATCAAAAGTGATCCATACGAAACACAAAAGCAAAAAGCAAATAGACTTGAAACACCAGAAGATGTTTACTATAATATTATTGATATGATTAAAAGAGTTGGAGTTGTTCCACCTACATTAGATGTATTTGCTTCATTAAAGAATAGTAGATGTATTGATTGTATCACAGAGGAAGATGATGCTTTCATCAAAGAATTTCTATTACCTGATGGATCAATACCTGATACTATATGGGCTAATGTACCTCATGATATATACCGATTAGGCTTACCTAGAATACATGATCAATATCTCAAGTATGATTTCAATGCAGTTATTTTAATTCCAACTGTGAATGTTAGAACTCGATATTGGCATGAAATTGTTGAACCTAATAGAATTGATATTAATCCAAATGGATATTCATTTTATTTTCCATTGGATAGTGCCGTTTATTTTACATTAGATAATGAACCATTACGAGATAGTAAAGGCAGAAAATCTCATAGTCATAATGCCTATAATGTGTTATTATTCATACGTAAGAAAAACATCAAGTCGTTTAAAGATAGATTGAAATTCCTATATAGTTCAAGTTTGTATTATAATTCACTTGATTATTGATCACCCATTACTGAACATTTTGATTGATTGATAATCAAGTAATCTTTATAATCCACCTCAATTATTATTAATTGTTCAGTATGGGAAAAATGAATACAAGTAAATGTAAAAATGGCGTTCATGATTGGATTGCAGTCAACATATTCATGTTATCATCAGGTGAAATTGGTTGCAAGTTATGTAGAAAGATTAGGTGTGATAAATATAGTGAAAATGATTATAATAACATTAAAACCAATCAAAATCACTCAAAGTACCAAAAATCATCTAAAGGTAGAAAAACAAAGAAAGATTATCTATATAACGAGAATCAGTATATTGTAAAGGCAAGGTCATTTGTTCGTCATGCAGTTGGTAATGGTAAATTATGTAGAACCAATGTATGTCAGTTATGTCATAATAAGAAACGAATAGAATTTCATCATTTCAATTATGAGTTAGATGTATCATTTAATAATATAATTGAGGTCTGTAAACTATGTCATAACAAACTAGACAAACTAGATAAAAAATCCAACATAAAGAATTTTAAAGAAAAACTGTTATCAGTTGATTACTAATGAAAAGACGAGAATTTTCAAGCAGAGAAAGAGAGTATTGGCTTAACTTTCTATTATCCAGAGATGGGTATCATTGTGTACTTTGCTCAAAAGATGTACATACACTAATTAGGGAATCCAAGCCCGATAGACAATTACCTGTTCTAGTGATTGATCATATTGACGGTGATACACGATTCACAGATACTAAAAGTGGTATTCAAGGTGGAAATCTGAGATTACTTTGCTATTCATGTAACAGAAAGAATATCAGACAAACCAGACCTATTCTACCTGATAGAGATAGAACACCAGAGCAGAAAAAATCTGAGGAATCCAAACCAATATTCTATAACTGGTTAAATCGTATGTTAGTAGAGTATGGAAATATTTGTTACACCATGATGCTTAATCGTGGCAGTAAGGTAGCAAATGATTCATCACAAGTAACTGTGAAAAGATGGTTTGATCAATGCTTTGAATCATTTAATGGATATGAGGAATTTCCATTACATGAGCATGGTATGACCTGTTCGTATGGTAGATGTAATGGAGTCCATGTTTGTATGTACGGTGAATTACCACGAAAAGAAGATGTGTACAGTCAATTGGTAAGAAACGAGTCAGACCAAAGATATGATGATTCCTCACTAACCTAAAACAATTCTTATAACTCTTTTTTCTTTATTTCTTATATGCGTTGTAAACTTTGTAGTGTTACAGTAAGAAATATTGGTAATGCCCATTGTTGGAAATATCAGAATTGTAGATGGTGTCATTATTTAGGTGAGTACAATTCATTTGATGTTCCAAAAACTACTTGATTCATCCAGTTATGTGAATTATCATTGATAGTAAGACTTAATTTTTATTTAACAAAGTTATATTGATTTGTGCCTGATATAGTATCGCTACATCTCTAACCACATTATAGTTTGTATCGTATCAGGCATGAATCTTACTTGCATCACTAGGCTTGTGTATGTGTGATTTTCGCAACCAGATTAGACTAGATGATTTGACCTACAATAATATTATCAATTGCAGACTTTGTAAATTTGGCTAGTTATTGTTACGTCAGGTGGTCAAGGTGTTGTAATTACAGTTACGGACATTCGATAAAGCCTGACCAACATCTTTTAATAATCAAATATTGATTGATAATTGTTGCAAATCTCATTAACAACTAAACTAAAAGAAAATTCCAACTATCTAAACCAGTATGCTGAGCAATATTACAAGTATCATGATATTGAAAAATCAAATGTGTGTTCAGAGATTCTTACTGACTTTGAAGAATCACCAGATTACATTAGAAAACGAATTTCAACATTATACAAAGATGAAACAAAATTTAACAGTAGATCCAGATTAACCAGATTAAAAAGTAAAATTTCTAGACTTCAAAACGAATTGACAGTAACACAGGCAATGTATGAAACAATGGTGTATGCAAAGAAATGATTAAAAAGTCAAAACTAAACAGAAAACAACTTGCAGTAATTCATGCAACTCATGGTAATAGAAATGGTGGATTAAATCTGTTTGACGTTAAAACAAAAAAGAAAGTGCATATTGAAAATCCAAGATTTGTAACTCATATCAACGGTAACAGACATACTGTCATTGCATCTGGTAATCACCCTGTTCTACATCATAGAGTTTATGGAATCGTTAAACATACTGGATGATTAAAATGAATAATTCTCAAAGAAAAGCAATTCATGCAAAAAAACATCTAACCGTTTCACAAGCAGATAAGATTGGTAAATACCCTGTAATTGTAAAAACCAAAAGAGGGTATCAGGTACTTGCATCATCTCATGCAGAATCAATGGAATATTCAAAATTAAAACACGCTAGGGAACATCTAAAAGATGAATTTGATGTTATGAACAAGCATGGTTATAGATAAAATAATTCTTTTAAGGTAGTTTTAACGACTTGAATCATTGAAAACTGATCCTAATCTCAAATTACCTCATAAAACTGTTGAAACTCTCAAAGAGATGAATAATAGTATATTCAAACAAGGTTTTGACAATATCAAAATTCTCAATGCCATTGCAGTATCAAGACTTTATGATGAATTTTCAGAAATGTCAACAGAGGAATTTTATGCTCTAGTAATTGATACAACTTTTGATTTACAAGAAGCAGGTGTAGTAAAAGAAAATGCACGTTCAATAGGAAACATTACAATTAACTGTGTAAATAACAATCATGATAAATGTGATGATGAATCATGTACGTGTGATTGTCATGATTAGGTGATTCTATGAAAAAAAACACTAAATTATTCATAGTAATTTTTCTAGGATTAATTATGCTATTATCTGTAATTCCGTTATCATTTGGTCAAATGAGTAGAGGTATGTTAGAAAATATATTAGAAGATGAAGAAACAAAAAATTGTGAAATAACATCATTTCAAGATGGTATGTTTACACCATTACGAATAACAATGTCATATCCAACAACACCTAACACATCTGTTCCAGTAAAAGGTGATAATCCAGAAACACAATTCTCAGCAGATATAACAAATGATAGTTTCTTCTTTTACACAAATTCAACAGACCATTTTAGAATAGCAATGAATCTAGATTATGATTCACCAACTGATGAGCCAAGAAATATTTTCTATGAGATATTTACAGAGGATAATGTATTAACACAACTAGGTTCATGGCAAAGTGACAATGAATCCGTTTGTAGAATATTATCAGTATTCACATCACCACCACCACACATCAAAACAGATGAAGAAATCATAGCAATAGTTAATGAAGATAATATCAAACGTGATAGTGTAACTCAGAACCTAATTCAAGGCGTATTAGATTTAATATCAATCATAGCCATAGTTGGTACAGCAGTAGGACTTACATTTATTATCTATATTATCATGCTTAGAATCTCAAAAAACAATGACTTGAGAAAAACACAATTAGTGACAAAACAATTCACAAATGCAGTAAATAGATTTGATGATGCAATAAAGAATCTAAAAATTTATGATAAAGAAAATACTATGAAGATTGATTTAATTATTAATACCATTAAATCACATTTCCATGATGTATTACTTGCAACAGCAGGACTTGTTCAAGAGATAAAAACAAAAACACCAGAAAAAACACCTGATAAGGTTAAACATGAAATATCATTATTTGGCAAAGTA